>ENA-ORDA01000100-ORDA01000100.1-marine-metagenome-genome-assembly--contig:-NODE-100-length-85080-cov-8.957260_pt1 | contig 85080 bp, 75 predicted proteins | sample MGYA00237778_ERZ508506 | MGnify/ENA primary metagenome ERZ508506 (study PRJEB26177, sample SAMN06267891) | marine metagenome | isolation source: Monterey Bay, California, USA | place: Pacific...
TTTTTTATCTCAAAAAAAACTACCCCTTGCCTTGCCCCAGATACTTCCAAATAAAAAAGGAAATCTATGTACAACAATAACACTGCACGGCGTCCAATATCACATTCGTCTGATTACCTATGTGCAAGGAAGGCTTTGGGCGAATATAAACCCTAAAACCAGTGTGTTAAGGCATGATTTAGGACACAAAGCAGGAGCCCTTACAAAAGCCTTGCTAGACTTTGCGCCAAATCCAAGCCAAAGTGATTCTAATTGGGATCTAGCAAATGCATCTTGGACCTCTAAGCACACGATGCTTTTTAAGGGAGAAAAACGCACCCTTATAAAAAGATTTCAATCGCTATTTAAAGCCATAGAGTCTTGTCACAAAACACTTCCAAAAAGCACCATCCACGCAGATGTGAATGATTATAATATTATAATATCAAACGATCTCAAGAATCCTGAGATTGCAGGCATTATAGATTTTGGAGATACCACCTATTCCCAAACCATTAACGATGTTGCCATTACAATAGCCTATGGCGCAATGCAGGTGCCAGATCCACTAGAGGCTGCACTAGAGATATTACAGGGCTATGGGGCGCACTATCGTTTTACAGAAAATGAACTACACTGCTTGTATGCCCTGGTGGCCATGCGCCTTGTTACAACAGTAACAAAAGCAGCCCTAAGAAAACAACAAGACACTACCAACACCTATCATAGCATTAGTGAGCAACCCGCTTGGCAATTGCTTGAAAAATGGCAGGACATTAATCCAGAATTTGCAAGCTATAGCTTTAGAAGTGTTTGTGGTTTTAAGGCGCACCCAGATGAAATTGCATTTAAAACATGGGCTAAAAACAATAGCTTTACCCTAACAGATATTTTCCCTTCACAGGTTTTAAAAACAGACTTACATCTGCTAGATTTAAAAATATCTAGCCCATGGATTGGCGGGAAAGAGTCCTTTAATGATTTGGATTTGTTTGCATTTAAAATAAATCAAATTCAAAAAAAACATCCTACCAAACTCATTGCTGGTGGGTATCTAGAACCGCGGCCCATATACACCACAAAAAGCTATGAAAAACAAGCAAATCAAGCCGCTCAAAACAGGACGCTGCACCTAGGGATAGATTTTTGGTTACCCTCGAAAACCCCTGTGCATACGCCCCTTAAGGCAGAAGTTGTTGTGGCCACTTATAACCCACAGAGCAAGCAGTACGGAGGGCTTGTGATTTTAAAACACAATGAGGATGGCCTGGTTTTTTACACGCTTTATGGACACCTTTGTAAGGCAAGTGTAGCGGCTCAGAGGGTTGGCGATGTACTAAAAAAAGGAGACAGAGTTGGGGCATTAGGCAACCCTCTACAAAATGGCCAATGGGCTCCCCATTTACATTTTCAAATCATGCTCTCTATGCTTGACAATACCCAAGATTTTCCTGGGGTAGCCTTTCCAAAACAAATGCAAGTTTGGAAAAGTATTTGCCCAGATCCTAACCTATTGTTTAAAAACCCAAAACTTGATACACAGTATGATGCTCCGAGTTCAGAAATCTTAGATTTCAGAAAAAAACATTTAGGAAAAAGCTTAAGTATATCTTATCAAGAACCTCTAAATATAGTGCGTGGAGATGGCGCTTATTTAATGGACACTTGGGGAGAGAAATACCTTGATACCGTAAATAATGTAGCGCATGTTGGACATGAACATCCTGGGGTAGTTAAAGCTGCACAAGAGCAAATAGCACTTCTTAACACAAACACGCGGTACCTCAACCAAAATATCATTGCATATACCAAGGCACTACTTGAAAAATTACCTCCAGAGCTCTCAGTGCTACATTTTGTAAACTCTGGAAGCGAAGCCACAGAACTTGCACTGCGTATGGCCAAAACCGTAACTGGGCAAAAAGACATGCTTGCCATTGAGGTAGGATACCACGGAAATACAACTGCTGCTATGCAGGTAAGCTCTTATAAGTTTGATAGCAAAGGTGGCAGCGGAAAGCCAGAACATACCCATATTTTACCGCTACCAGACTCCTATAGAGGACTCCATACTAAGGAAAATAACTTGGGAAGTATCTACGGCAATTACGCGCAACAACATATAGACCGTCTTGCCCTTAATGATAGAGGTATTGCTGGTTTTATGGGAGAATCTATTATAAGTTGCGGGGGGCAAATAGTACCGCCCAAGGGATACTTTAAAGCAATATATAAAACAGTACGCGCAGCAGGCGGGCTATGTATTGCAGATGAAGTACAAACGGGTTTTGGGCGCATGGGCGATCATTTTTGGGGCTTTGAGATGCATGGTGTTACTCCAGATATTGTAACGATGGGAAAACCAGCAGGTAATGGGCACCCACTGGCAATTGTAGCCTGTACTCAGGAGGTCGCCAAAGGCTTTGCAAATGGGCTGGAGTTTTTTAACACCTTTGGTGGAAACCCAGTGAGCTGTAGTATAGGCAAAGCAGTTCTTGATGTAATAGAAGAAGAACAATTACAAAAAAACGCAAAACTAGTGGGCAACTTTCTTAAAAATGAACTCCTTAAACTACAAGAAAAATTTACCATCATTGGTGATGTGAGAGGTACCGGTTTGTTTCTTGGTATAGAATTAAATGATGCAGAAAAAGCCCCATTGCCAGAACAGGCAAGCTATTTGGCAAATAGAATGAAGGATTTAAAAATTTTAATGAGCACAGATGGGCCAGATTATAATGTGCTTAAAATAAAACCTCCAATGGTCTTTAGTATAGACAACGCAAAAGAGCTTATCTTTAGACTCCATGGAGTCTTCCAAGAAGACTTTATGACTCATTATTAAAAAACTTTACCAATGAAAATAGTATATTCCCTTATCGTTATTTTTAGCCTTTGGAGCTGCGCTGAGAAAAGCAACCAGACAAACCTGGCGCCACAAGAAAAAGTACAAACTCAAAACACAGAAGCCCAAGACAAGGCAGCCATCTTAAAAGTAATGAAGGATCAAGAAATTGCCTGGAGCAATAATGACCTAGAAGGCTTTATGAAAGGATACATTAAAAGCGACTCTTTGAAGTTTTATGGCAAAGGCGGTCTTACCAAAGGATGGCAACAAACCCTAGATAATTACAAAAAAGGATATCCCACCAAACAGCACAGTGGCACATTAACATTTACTGTAAATGATATTTCAAAAATTGAAAATGATAGCTATTGGGTAATGGGCGAATACTTTCTATCTAGAGAGGTAGGAGATGCCAATGGTGTGTTTATGATTATTTTCAAGAACATTCTAGGCAGCTGGAAAATTGTTGCAGACATGAGCTGTGGGTAGAGAAATATTTTAATTTCCTTGGATGCGTTGCCATAAATCTCCGAGCAAACCTGCTGCATCTGCAGGACGTTTTTTATTTTCTATAATAACAAGTTCCTCCCCTGTTTGGTCAAGCAAGAAACTAAACACATAGGCCTGTTTTGTAACATCTGTGCTAAGGAGTCCAAAACGCAGGTCATTAAAATAAAGTCTTCCTTCTGTTTGGCTTACAGTATACCAACCATTGGTTAACTTAATAAGTCTTTTTACCTTTTCATTATCGGCTAAATCTCCAAGCAAATGATGGTTTTTTGGGTGTTTTCCAAAGGAGATAGCCTTGGAGTCAAACAAAGAATAGTCACCAATTAAAAAGGCATCTTTTGTAGCTACATTTGCCAACCATAAAACGGCATTTAACGGTGCTGGTTTGGTCTGAATTTCTGTGTATGGTATTTGCTGGTCTTTTAAAGCCTTTTCAAATTTCAAAAAAGTGATTCCTTTGATAACAAGAGTCAACAACAAATAACTACTGCTTAACAAAAGGCCAATGTTATTAAGCCTTCTACGAGCTGGAGTTCCTCGTTTTTTAAACAAAACCAAAATACAACACAGCAAAAAAGGTAGTGTATATAATGGATCTACCACAAAAATATTTTTGAAAGCAAGTCTCAAATCAAAAGGCCAAAATAATTGTGTCCCCCAGGTAGTGTGCGCATCTAGCAGTGGATGAGTCAAAAAACCACAGAAAAATAACCAAGACCACTCCCGCCAAGTTGCCCCTTTTTCTTTCTTTGAAACTAGCCAACCAAAAAGGGGTGCAAAGAGTACCGAGAACAAAATGGAGTGTGTAAACCCTCTGTGGAATTCTAAGGCAGTAACTGTATCTACAAAAAATCTAGAAATAACATCTAAATCTGGAATGGTTCCTGCTACAGCTCCATAGAGCAAAGCTTTATTCCCTACTTTGCTTCCCAACACTGCCTGGCCAACAGCAGCTCCTAATACAATTTGTGTTACAGAATCCATATTAGTTTACAATTCCCATTTTTTTTAATAAAAACGAAGCGTTCATGTTTTGACATATTCCTTTTTTAAAGATATAATCAAAATACAGCTCGTCATTCTCTATGCTTGCATCAAAGTAATAATTTTCTACCTCAGAGTAAGTGTTGGCAGTTTCACATAAGCTCAAGTCATGAGTTGCAATAATACCTGTTGCCTTACTTTGTACAAGTTTTTCAATAAACTTCTTGGATCCACTGGCTTTATCTTGGCTGTTGGTACCTTTTAAAATTTCATCTAGGATAATAAAATAGGTGTCTTTTTCTATTGCTTGTACTATGTACTTTAGGCGTTGTAGCTCGCTAAAAAAATAAGACGCATCTTGGGTCAAGTTATCGGTGGTACGCATGCTTGTAATGAGCTTGATGGGCGAATATTGTGATTGTGCTGCTGGAGTTGGCAGGCCCATATTGGCCATTACAATTTGCAAGGCCACTGTCCTTAAAAAAGTACTTTTTCCAGCCATATTGGCTCCTGTTATAATAAAAAATTGCCCTGCATCTATTTGCATGGTGTTTGAAACAGCGCGCTGAGGATCTAATAATGGATGCGCTGCCTCTTGCATATTTAAAACAGATCCCCCATCTGTGATGCTTGGATATGTTTGCAATGGATGATTGAAAGCATAGGCGCCCAAAGTGTTATACCCATCAAAAAAATGAAGTACTTCAAACCAAGTTGATACCTCTTTTTTATGGGCCATGATCCACTTTTCTATATGGTGGCTTACACGCATATCTCGCAGCATAAAACCATTGGTTAACACGCCAATTAAAATATTGTTACGCTGGTCTAAACTACTAAGATACCTTGAGAATTTTTGCAATACCGCAGATGCTTTTTGACCTGAGCCCTCTATTTTTTTCTTTTGATCTTGAAGTAAAGCGGCTTTAAAATCTTGTGTTTCTATTTGAATGATTAACTTATAATACTGCTGAAATGTGCTGTGTATTTGAGTAGTATGTGTGGCAAGTTTATTGACTTTTTTTATAAAAACTCCTGAAATAATAAGCCCTATTAAAAACCATCCAAAGAGCATGTAACCACTTATTAAACCAAAAAAATAGGACACAACACACACACCAGAGATAACAGAAAAAAGCGTGCTCAGTAGTGGAATTTGTTTTGGAACAAAAGCCTCATACGTTTTAAGCCAAGAAGTTACTGTTTTGGTCTTGGTTTTGGTTTGCACCAAGCAGGCCACTGCAGCAAATTGCTGCCTCCAATCAGGCAGAGATGCTAGTTCTTTTACAGCTTCTTGTTTTTGAGGTATGCCTGTAATATCATTACTGGTAAGAAGGCTAGCTAAGGTATCTGTTCCGCTTTGTAGAGTAGTTCTGTTGGCGTATTGAAAAAAACTGCCTACTCCAAACAAATCTATGTCATGACTATAGCTATGTGTTGTATCTTGATATTGATTTCCTGTTTCAAATTCATGAAAATCTCTATTTAGAATTTTCAGCTCTTTTTTATTAATAGCAATAAGCTGCAGTAAAAGGTCCCGTTTGTATTTTATGTCTTGATGGCGTGTTATTAAAAACAGAAACAATGCAGTGCCAAAAAGCAACACTACACCAATTACTTTTGTATTTTCAAAGAAAAAATACACACCAAAAACTAAGGCTATAAAAACCCCTAGACGCAACATACTGGAGCGTATTAATTGATTTTGTAATCTAGAAACTTGCGCAGAAAAAGAAGTGATTTTTTCTGTGTAGAAGGTCTTTGGGTCTATCATAAAATTATGCTATTTCATATAACACAGGCCTACTAGGAGCTGCATCATTTTCAAAGGGTGCTACTTGTAAATTTAATACATAAGACCCATCTTTAATAGTGTCATTTACGTAAACAAACTCTGTTATTGTAGCGTTTTTTCTTGGACCTTGTGGGATATTCCAAAATGCTTTGTGCGCCAGTAAAGCGCCATCATCTTTTTCTTTATCTACAGAAGGCAAATCTATAAGTAAATGCTGCACCCCTAGATCTCTCAAAAAGGCAGCTGCCTTGTAATCTAGATAAGGCCAATTGGTGTTGGAGTATTTCCGTGAGGTTTTTGAAATTGTATTAGGCATTGTTCTTATTACAACCGCCTTAGGGGTTTTGTTTTTTATTTTTTCTTTTACAGCATCCAATGTTAGCACATAATCTTCCTGTATTAACACAGGAGAAATGGTAATTACCTCTGCCGTAAAAAAGAAACTCTTCAAGGCATCATTTACAGAGTAAAATGAATCTGTAATGTGTCCTAGACATTCTGTATGGGTACCATGAGCGTGAGGGTTAAAGGAAATGTTATTGAAATTCACGGCAGCTCCCTTGCTTACTTTACCAACCCAGTCTCCGAGTTGTACTGCAGAAATTTCTGGTTTTTCAAGATACCAAGCCAAAGGGTTTTGTGGGCTGTCTGACATCACAATAGAGATGTCTAAAGGCCTTGAAAGGTCTATAGTAACTTTTGTGTTATTAGTGTTAATGGTTGCTAACATAGCGGTGGTTTTACAAATTCAATATACAACTCTCCTGGCTTAAATCATAAATAAATCTGCGGCAATACCATCTGTTAAAAACTTCCCTTTTTTAGTAGCCTTAATAACATCTCCTTCACAAATCAACAAACCTAAAGCAATGTGTTGCTGCATATTTTGTTTCAAATACTCCTGAAATTTTAATCCAAAAAAGGCGCCTATTTCATCTATAGAAACCCCGCCGGCAGTTCTAAGACGCGTCATTATATATTCATTGTATTGGTTTTCTGTGGTTAGTATCTCTGTAGTTAAGGGTAGTACTCCCTTTTCAATACTTTTTATGTAGCGGGGATTGTTTGATACATTCCAACTTCTAGAAACCACATCATAACTATGGGCAGATGGGCCAACACCCAAATACGGTTTTCTCATCCAGTAGGATGAATTGCTTTGAGACTCCCAGCCAGGAATACAAAAATTAGAAAACTCATAATTATGATATCCAACAGCTGCCGTTTTTTCGACTAAAACCGCGTGATGCCGGGCAGCAACCGCGTCATCAACAGGGCGTATAATTCCATTTTTAATAAAGCGTTCTAGGGCTGTTTTAGGCTCTACCGTTAATACATAACAAGAAATATGCGGAACCTCTAAAGACAATGCTTTTTCTATGTTTTCTTGCCATCTTTGAGGTGACATTTGAGGAATACCATACATTAAATCTATACTAATATTTTTAAAATACTGTTTGGCTTTTACAATACAATCAAGAGCTTCTGTTTGGTTGTGAGCTCTGTTCATGAGTTTTAAATCTTCTTCAAAAAAAGATTGTATCCCTATAGAAAGTCTATTTATTTTAGAACTCGCAAGGGCAGTAATTTTAGCATCTGTTAAATCATCGGGGTTTGCCTCTAGGGTAATCTCTGGGGTATCTACTACAGTAAAATTATCATACACCGTTTGCAAAACAAGATCAATTTCTTGAGGGGTTAACAAACTTGGAGTACCTCCTCCAAAGTAAATGGTTTCTATGGGCTGGGTAAGCTCTTTTTTACGGAGAATGAGTTCTTTGGAAATTGCGCCAAGCATGGCATCTCTTTTGTTTAAAGATGTTGAAAAATGGAAGTCACAATAATGACACGCTTGTTTACAAAAGGGAATATGAATGTAGATACCAGCCATTAAAATACAGCGTTACTTTTTTACTCGTTTTTGATTTTGACTCACAAAACTGGACCATCCAGAGTAACTCTTGCCTGTGCTTAGGTCTTTTCCGCTATTATAAAAATGACAAACTGCAGCCGCAAGGCCATCTGTGCTGTCTAAATTTTTTGGTAATTCTTTGAGCCCTAAGATGCTTTGAAGCATTTTTGCTACCTGTTCTTTAGAGGCATTACCATTACCGGTAATGGCCATTTTTATTTTCTTTGGCGCATACTCTGTAATGGGTATATCTCTAGACAATCCTGCAGCCATGGCAACTCCTTGGGCGCGTCCTAATTTGAGCATAGACTGTACATTTTTACCAAAAAAAGGAGCTTCAATAGCAATCTGGTCTGGATGATAGGTATCTATAAGCTCTATGGTACGCTCAAAAATTAGTTTAAGGCGTTTGTAGTGATTGTCATACTTGGAGAGTTGCAATTCATTGAGTTGTAGGAATTCCATTTTTTTTCCAACTACTTTAATAAGTCCAAAACCCATAATAGTGGTTCCTGGATCAATACCTAGTATGATGTTGGATGTTGTGCTCAATGACTTGTTTTTTGTTTATGATAATGTCTTTGGTAGCTATTTAGACCAGACACTACTTTCTTGTTACAAATCTAAACAAAAGCACCACAAACAAGACTACTTTGTTTGCAATACAATTGGCAAGCTAAAAGCTACCGCAACAGGAACACCTCTTTTATGGGCTGGTTCCAAAGAAGGTATGCTATCTATGCTTTGCCTAACCCAGGTAGATAACTCTGGGAAGCTTGCACTAGTGAGGCTATCCATTTGTAATGTATTTAGGCTAATATTGCCTTTCTCTGAAACAGCAATAGCCGCCCAAAGGGTGTCTTTTATGGCTCTAGTACTAACAAAATGCTTTGAGGAAAACCCTGCGTATATTTTTGAAACCAATGTGTTTTCAAAACAAATTTTACTTGCCTGTTTTTCTGAAATATGCTGACAAGAACTAAAGCTTGGAAATTGATCTACGTCATTCCAAGAAATAGTTTTAATCTCTTGTTGGTAAAATGTCTCTGAAGATATTTTATCTGTCTCAAAATACTGGCAAGAAGCCAATACAAATAACACTAAAACATAAAATGCATATTTCATGATTTTGAAATTATATTTCTGAACTTGAAAAATACACATTTTGTGGCGATCCCCTTATGTGTTGTTTAATTTATCTTACCCAGGGCATAATTATTATACAAAAGCCGCTCTTAAAAAAGCGGCCTTTGTTTTTGGTTTTACTAATTGTAGTTTAAAGAGTTCCGCGCTTGGCCTGTTGTCTCTCTATGGCTTCAAATAAGGCTTTAAAATTTCCAACACCAAAAGATTGTGCTCCTTTTCGCTGAATGATTTCAATAAACATAGTGGGTCTATCTACAATAGTATTTGTGAAGATTTGCAACAGGTACCCTTCCTCATCACGGTCTATTAATATACCATGTTTTTTAAGCACCTCAATGTCTTCATCAATCTCTCCCACGCGCTCCAAAACATCATCATAATAGGTCTCTGGAACATACAAAAACTCTACCCCTCTTTCACGCATTGCAGAGACTGTTGCAACTATATCATCGGTGGCTAGGGCTAAATGCTGAACCCCCGGCCCGTTGTAAAAGTCAAGATACTCCTCAATTTGTGATTTCTTTTTCCCTTTTGCTGGCTCATTTATAGGAAATTTAATACGGCCATTACCATTACTCATTACCTTACTCATTAGGGCTGTATAATCTGTGGCAATGTCATCATCTGCAAAAGAGATAATTTGAGCAAATCCCATCGTTTTGGCATAAAACTCACACCATTTATTCATTTCTCCCCAACCTACATTACCTACTATATGATCAATAAATTTTAAGCCAACTGATGCGGGGTTATAGTGTGATTCCCACTTAGAATAGCCTGGCAAAAAGATTCCATTGTAGTTTTTACGTTCTATAAAAAGGTGAACGGTTTCTCCATAGGTATATACTCCAGATTTAATAACATATCCGTCTGCATCCTCTTGGCGAGTTGGCTCCATAAAAGGTTTTGCTCCTCGTTTTGTAGTTTCCTCAAAAGACTTGGTAGCATCATCTACCCATAAAGCGATTACTTTGGCTGCGTCACCATGAAGGTTAATGTGCTCATTAATAGGGCCGTCTTTTGTTAGTGGTGTGGTGAGTACCAATCTAATTTTATCCTGCTTTAAAACATAAGACACGCTATCTTTTCTTCCTGTTTCTAAACCGGCATAGGCCTCGCTTTGAAAGCCAAAGGCTGTTTTATAAAAATAAGCAGCCTGTTTTGCGTTTCCAACATACAGCTCTACATGATCTGTTCCCAGCAAGGGTAGAAAATCTTCTGCTTCATCAAAGAGTTTACGCAAGGAATACTCTGTGTTTTGTAAGTCTTTTAAATTTTTAATCTCAGCTGCCATAATGTGTCGTTTTTAGGCCAATAGCTCTAAAGAAATAAGCTATTTTCTTAGTGCAAATATCTATAATAATATTGAGATTTCTGGTGCCAGAAACAAAAGCCGTGGTAAAAGTGATTTTTTAAACCTTAAACACCTCTAATAAACCACTACTTTGTGGAAGACTAAATATACTTTGAGGGTGCTACTTTTAGCAAAAAAAGATACATTTGTTTTTTCAATTTTGTAACTAGATATGGTATGTTAAAAGCAGTACTTTTTGATATGGATGGTGTAATTGTGGACACAGAACCTTTACACCGAAAGGCCTATTTTTTAATGTTTAAAGACATGGGTATAGCTGTTACTGAGGCAATGTACACAAGCTACACAGGCCAGTCTACCATAAATATTTGCAAGCAATTGGTGGGGCATTTTAATCTAGATGCAGCTCCGCAAACACTTGTGGCAATTAAAAGAAAACATTTTAAATATTTGTTTGAAAATGACACATCACTTCAACTCTTGGACGGTGTATTAGCCCTTATAAAAAACTATTACAACAATGGTCTTACCCTAGTTTTAGCCTCCTCGGCTTCGATGCCTAATATTAATCGCATTTTTGAGCGCTTTGACTTAGACCAATACTTTGTGGCTAAATTAAGCGGCGCAGACTTAAAAGAAAGTAAACCACATCCAGAAATTTTTATTAAAGCTGCACAGGCATCAGGACAGTCCAAAAAGCACTGCATGGTGATTGAAGACTCCAGCAATGGTATTAAAGCAGCCAATGACGCAGGTATCTTTGTTATTGGGTATGATAGTACTCACTCTACAGATCAGGATTATAGCAATGCTGATAAAGTAGTAAGCTCATTTTCTCAGATTCATTACCATAGTGTAGCCGAATTGTTTTAAAACAAACGTTTTACAGGAGTACTAAAAAATTGAAAAGCCATCACTTGCGTGATGGCTTTTCGCCCCAAATTTGATTAACACCCTTAGGTATCAACCTACTTATAATTTCGAAATTACATAAAAATGAGAAAACATACATCTCATTTCACGCAACTTTTTGTTTACCAGCTTGCTACTAGCATTATTTTCTTAGATTTTACATACCCAATGAATAAAATATAAGCCTAATACGACGTTACCAATAAAAGGGCTAGTGTGCAACTTTTTTTATTGGTACCTACATTATTTTTTATTGTAAAAATTTGGGTTAAAAGTTGTGTTTTTTTGATCTTGATAGGTGGTGGCTGTAAAGCCCTCATGTATAGAATAGGCTCCGGTCTCTCCTTTTTTATTGACCGCAATATACCCCACCTGGAAGTCTTCAAAGTTGGGTGTTTTTTCTATAATTCTAAGGATTGCTTGCTCACAAGCTTCTTGTGGAGATTTTCCTTGTCTCATGAGTTCCACAATTAAATAACTTCCCACTGTTTTTAGCACTTCTTCTCCCAGACCTGTTGCAGTTGCAGCGCCTATTTCATTGTCTACAAATAAGCCCGATCCAACAATAGCAGAGTCTCCCACGCGTCCAGGCATTTTATATGCCAGGCCACTTGTGGTGCATCCGCCAGATATTGTACCGTTTTTATCAATGGCCAACATGCCAATGGTATCGTGATTTTCTATGTTAATAATAGGCTTGTATTTGGAGGTTTTCTTCCAGATTTCCCAATCTTTTTTTGATTGTTCTGTCAATAAATTTTCTCTTTTAAAACCTTGAGAAACAGCAAATTCTTCAGCGCCAACACCCGCTAAAATAACATGAGGAGTATCCTCCATTACCTTTTTAGCTACAGCAATAGGATGCTTTATATTTTGCATACACAACACTGCGCCATAATCGCCTTTTTCGTTCATAACACAGGCGTCCAAGGTAACACGGCCATCTCTATCTGGAAGCCCTCCAATACCCACAGATTGCCCCAGTGCATTGGCCTCTTCTATGGCGCAACCAGCAATAACTGCATCTAAGGCAGAACTCCCTTGCTCCATAGATTGCCATGCCTTTTGGGTTGCCTGCTTTACACTCCAAGTAGCAATTACAACCGGTAGTAAAGAATTTGAAACTGGCACATCTTGTGTGTCTTTAGCTCCCTTTGGAGTGGCAGCAGTAGCTGCAAGACTTGAGCCTAGGGCCGTTATTCCAACAGAGCCTAGGGCTGCTTTTTGTAAAAAATTGCGTCTTTTCATGCTGTTATTTTATTTCTATTTCATCTGTAAAAATCCAAGCTTTACCATCAAAAGGGTGCCCAAGGTGCCAAGGGGGTACATCTCCTAAATTTGTAGCCTTTAGCTTTATAAATTGTGCTTTTTGATTTGTTTTAAATACTACAGATTTTATTGAAGCATCTTGGCTTGGTATGGCTGCATCTATTTTTTGCACCCCAATAGAGGTGTAGTTTTTACCATCTATGGAAATCAAACACGTTACCTGGGTGGGGTAAAAAATCCAACTGCGCTGTTCTTGTAAAAAGTTTGTTTTAATTTCTGAAATATTTTGCACCGATCCCAGATTTACCTCAGCATCAAGATCCTTATCACTGTAGCCTTGCCAGGCACCTGTTCTAAAATCTAAAGCCCCTTTAATACCATCAATCAAGGCGTTTTCTCCACTAGCGCTATACTCATTGGCATATTGTGTGTTTAATGTAATACTTACATTTGGATCTATCTTAAAAAACTGGGTACTCAATACTCCACTTTTCTTACCTTGTTTTTGGGCATATGTTTTAATTAATACAGATTCTGAAACAGCAATGGCAGCCTCGTATTTAATAAATTCTCCTTGATCTATACTATAATAAATGTCTGCGCCGGGATCTGCAACTCCAAGGGTAATACTGGTGCTGTTTTTAAAACTCACGGTACCAGAGGCAATAAAAGGAGTTAGCAATATTTGATGTTCTTGTATTTGGGTGCTTGGAATTTGATGCTCTTTTGTGCCCCATGGGCTTGGCGTGTTTGTCATTTCAAATACCAAGGTTCCTCCAGAGATAATTTCTTGATGGTACAGATAACTTCTATCCAAAACCTTACCGTTTAACTTTGCAGACTTTATGTAGAAATTTTCCTTAGAAATACCATTGGCTTGCACGGTAAATTGTTTTGAGTTTTCTAGGTTAATGGTTGCTTTTTCAAACAAAGGAGATCCTATGATGTACTGATTACTCCCAGGAGTTACAGGGTAAAATCCAAGAGAGCTAAAGACATACCATGCGCTCATTTGGCCACAGTCTTCATTACCACTAACCCCATCTGGAGCGCTTGAGTACAATGTGGTTAAAATCTCTCTAACGATGCGCTGGGTATCACTTGGCTGATTAACAAAATTATACAAATAAGCCATGTGGTGGCTTGGTTCATTACCGTGTACATACTGCCCTATAAGTCCTGTAATATCTGGTTGTTTGCGCCCAGAGGTCTCTTGTTTTGCGGTAAACAAATTATCTAAATGCTGTGCTAATTGCTTTTTACCACCCATTAATTGCATCAAGCCAGAAATATCTTGTGGTGCATACAAGCTGTATTGCCATGCGTTGGCCTCTGTGTAATTAAAGTTCACCTCATAAGGATCGAAAGGACCAAACCAAGTATTATTAAACCTTCCCTGCATAAAACCTGTGCTTGGATTGTACATGTTTTTATAATACTGTGCCCGCTCAGTAAATTGTTTAAACACTTGGGTATTACCCATTTTTTTTGCCATTTGAGCAATGGTCCAGTCATCATATGCGTATTCAAGGGTTTTAGAAACACTTTCGCTTTCCATTTCAACAGGAACAAAACCTACATCTTTGTAAGAAGCTAAACCTAGCTTGTCTTGCATAGCACTATGGGTCATGGCCTCCAGGGCTTTTTTACTGTCATACCCAGAAATCCCCTTAAGGTAGGCATCTGCAATGACTGGTACTGCGTGATACCCAATCATACACCCCGTATAATTGGCGCTCAAATCCCAAATTGGCATGATACCACCTTCGTCATATTTTGCTAAAAAGGTGTTTATAAAATCGTTGGTGCGCTCTTGCTCTATGATGGTATACAAAGGATGGGCTGCTCTGTAGGTATCCCAGAGAGAGAAAACAGTGTAGTAGTCAAAGTCTTTTGTTTGGTGTATTTCTAAATCCATTCCTCTGTAACGACCATCTACATCTTGGTATATATTAGGGGCAATCATGGTGTGATAAAGGGCCGTATAAAAAGTGGAAAGGTTGTCTTTATTTGCGTCTTCAACAACAATTTTCTCTAACTGTTGCTCCCAAGATTGTGCAGCCTGTTTTTTGAGGGTTTCAAAAGTTTTGGAGCCAATTTCTACCTCTCTATTTTGTTTGGCACCCGCTTGATCTACTGCAGAAATGCCTACTGAAATATACACAGGCTCATTGTTTGGGTTGACAAACTCTAGAGCGCATTTTCTAGCCCCTGGCATTCCTTTTTTGGGAGGAGATTGTAACATATCTTTAAATGGATGAGATGTTTTTATACTAAAAAACAAACGTTGGTCTGTTGCCCATGCCTCTGAAAATCTAAACCCTTGAATTTCTGTGTCTGAAATAATTTCAATAGAAGCATCTAATACTTTATCACGATGTAATAAATCTAAGATTAACACCTGATTCTCTGAGCTTGGATAGGTGTATAGATGCATCGCTGCTCTGGTTGTTGTAGTTAACTCAACATCAATATTAGTATCTTCTAAATGCACTTTATAATACCCCGGAGAAGCTTCTTCTTTTTGGTGAGAAAAGGAGGAGCCATAGCCTTTTTGACCATTGGCACCATTATTGAAATTAATGGCATTAGTAGGCATTAACAACACATCGCCGTAGTCACTAACGCCCGTTCCACTGAGGTGGGTGTGGCTAAAACCGTATATATAATCATCACTGTAATGATAACCACTACAGCCGTCCCAGCCGTCTAAACGGGTATCTGGGCTTAATTGAACCATTCCAAAAGCCGTGGTTGCGCCCGGGTAGGTGTGCCCGTGGCCACCGGTTCCTATAAAGGGATTTACATAACTTGTTAAAGGAATATTTTGTGTGGAGGCAGGGTTGATTTTTGTATGTGAACAACTCGCTAGTACAAATGTCACAAATAGTGCAAAAATAATATTCTTCATGTTCCTTTTTTAAAGACCAAAAGATACAACAATCATTATAATTTCAAAGACACACAAACAACCAATTTTAAGACCATATTCACACAAGAGCTAAAAAATGTAATTATCTTTAACCACAAAGAAAACCAAGACTATGCTACGTTGGATTATTCCTATTGTTTTTTACATACTTATAGATATTTATGCCTTTCAGGCCATAAAAACGATAAGTAAAAACCACTTTATACACGGGGTTTATGTGTTAAGCTCGGTAGCTATATTGGTGTTTTTTATATATGCCATCACCTCCCCCGATGCTAGAACAAATCCAAAAATGATGTACATCTATGGGCTTTTCTTAGCTTTATTTGTCCCTAAGATTATTGCGGTTATTGCTATGTTTGGTGAAGATGTTATTAGGGTATTTGTTGGGGTTTTCTATAAAATTGGAGGAGGCAGTGAAGCTTCTTTTATGCCCTCACGACGCAAATTTGTTAGCACAGTAGCCCTTGGTATAGCCGCCATACCCTTTGGAGCTCTACTATACGGCATGATTAAAGGAAAATACAACTACAAGGTTTTACAATACACCCTAGAATTTGATGATTTACCTAGCAGCTTTGACGGATATACCCTTACTCAAATCAGTGATATACACAGCGGGAGTTTTGATAATCCAGAAAAGGTCAAGTATGCTGTAGATTTGGTAAACAAACAACAAAGCGATCTTATTTTATTTACTGGAGATTTAGTAAACAATGTTGCCCAGGAAATGGATGCCTGGAAAGATACCTTTGCCACATTAAAAGCAACAGATGGAGTGTACTCAGTTTTAGGCAATCATGACTATGGAGATTATGTGTCTTGGGAGTCTGCAGAAAAAAAACAGGAAAATCTAAAGGCACTAATAGCCCTTCAAAAAGACATGGGCTGGGATGTACTATTAAATGAAAGTAGAACCATCCAAAAAAACCAACAGGCTATAAAACTTGTGGGAGTAGAAAACTGGGGAGAAGGAGGTTTTAAAAAAGCTGGTGATTTAGAGAAGGCCTGTGCAGATGTTAGCGCCCAAGATTTCACAATTTTAATGAGTCATGACCCATCACACTGGCAATCTAGGGTAAAAGAGCATCCAAAAAACATACAACTAACCCTTAGTGGCCACACCCATGGCATGCAATTTGGAATTGAAATACCAGGATGGTTTAAATGGAGTCCCGTAAAGTACAGATACCAAAACTGGGCAGGGATTTACAAGGAGTTTGGTCGTTACATAAATGTGAATCGTGGCTTTGGGTATTTAGGCTATCCAGGACGTGTTGGCATTTGGCCTGAGGTCACTGTAATCACTCTTAAAAAGAAGAGCAAAACCGCGTAATCCTTGTTGTTTGGGTATAAATGTTATATTTGTAATACAATTAGTCCCAAAAAGAGAAACCTCATGTCAAAATTTGGAGAAATTATTGAAACAAACATTCCTGTCTTGCTCGACTTTTATACCGAGTGGGATGAGGCTTGTAAATCGATGCATCCCGTACTTAGAGATGTAGCGGCAGCCCTTGGTGATAAAGCCCGGGTGATTAAAATAGATGTAGAGAAAAACAGTGAACTTGCAGAAGCCCTCCGCGTAAAAGGCTTGCCAACACTTATGATTTATAAGCAAGGTGAGATGAAATGGAGACAAAGCGGAGAACAAGATGCCAATACCCTAATTGGTTTGGTGCAAGAATACGTATAACATCCTTACAGTTACATTTTAACTTTAATACTTGTGTTATTTTGACACGGGCAGCGCCTTACACTGCCATCCCATTTTAGTGCAGTGTGCCAGCACTTTTGGCAAAACGTATTGAAGGTTTTTAAAAGCCTTCAAACTATCATGAAAGACAACAATACTACCTGGTTTTATGTGTGTTATTACATTTTTTAAACACTGCTGCCTAGAGATGTTGTGATCATAATCTTTACTTAAAACACTCCACATTACAATGCTGTAGCCTTGAGCTTGCAGAATCCTGGCTTGTTTGGGAGTAATCCTGCCATAAGGAGGTCTAAAAAGCGGCACAAAACCTGGCAGATGACTCTCCAGAACTGCTGCACATTTTTCAATATCTTTTGTGTAGTTTTTAACAGATGTTTTCCAACCATTGTAATGACTAAAGGTATGATTGCCAATACCATGAGAAGCGGCAATTACTTTATTGAAAATTGCAGGATATTTAGTTACATTATCCCCAATACAAAAAAAAGTAGCTTTTGCATTATGCGCATTTAATTGGTCTAGCACCCATGGGCTCACCTGTGGAATTGGACCATCATCAAAAGTGAGGTAAATAGCATCATTAGCCTTTGAGTATTCCCAAATTTGTTTCGGGAATAACCGAGTCACAAATTTGGGTGTTTGTATCATGTGTTAGGTTTTCTGAAATACAGTTAGTTAACTTGGCTTTGTAATAATTCTTGTAATGAAGCCTCTTCGGGTATTTCTGTATCTGAGCCTGAGGCAGATTGACCTTCTAATTCTATACCCTCATCTGGATTATAAAGGTAGGGAAACAACTTTATGTACTCATTAAATTTCATAGCCTCTGCAAGAGCATATTGTTTTGTGTCTTCAGCCAACAATACAGTAACAACAGCTCTGTAGCGCTCCATATCTGTATAGATTTCTCTACGCATATCTATCTGCTCATTGGTCTTAAAACTACTGAAATAGAGCAATTTCTCTTGATATACTACCGCTAACTGCGCATAAATATCACGGGCTTTTTCTGGCTGGTTTACTCTGTAATACATTTGCATGTATGGCTCTAGCAAAGAATAGAATGCAAAGGTATCAACCGGCATTTTCTCCATAGCCAAATCTAGTATCTCACGAGCTTTGTCTAGTTTATTTTCTTTTAACAGCGCCTCTGCAATACGGGCTAGGTTACTTCTATAGGTTAATCCATTTCTGCGGGTTTCTATATCGTGATAAACAGCTGGATCTCCGCTATTACCCCAGTCCCAATTTTTGACAATTTCATATGATTTGTCTGCATCTACACGCCCCATATCAAAAGGATTATCCTTATCTACTGGTGTTTTAATTGGTACTAATTTATATACCACTCCATCCATTTGCAGGTAATCTTTCATCCAAAGATAATCATCATCTCCAAAGCTTCCACCACTAAAATAGATAGGGCGCTGCCAATTATTATTGGCAATAATATCCAGCATTAAAAGTCTGTTTTTATAAATAACTTCGTCCTTTATAGTAACATCTATATAGGGTACTATCTTGGCCTGGTCTTTTAAGGCAACAACACCGCTTTTAAGAACAGCCTGCTTATCTACAGGAAGTCTAAAAGTTTTTGTTGGAAAGGTATTAACTACTTGCCCACTACTTGGTATTTGATACATTGTTCTAGGATCATCAGAGGCTATCCAATCCATCCACACATTAATATTTATACTATCTGTGTCAATTTCATTGAAAATAATATAATCTCTTGAGCCGTATTTATAATCCTTGTGAGTGAGTTGAGAAGGGATGGGATCGCTATCAAAGGCCTTCTTTTTCATGTCATCTATGTACCAATCTGTAGCAAACAAAGCGGTGTTTACTACACGCACATCACGCCTATATCCTTCAATGTTTTGAAGGTACCAAAGGGCAAAGGTATCATTGTCTCCAATGGTAAAAATAATACCATTTTGTTCTATACTATCCAGATACATACGCGCCATAGATTGGGCGGTATATCTGTTTGAACGGTCATGATCATCCCAGTTTTGAGACGCCATTAGCACTGGAGCCCCTAGCATAGTTGCACTCAAAACAATGGGAAGTGCTACCTTAGGGTTTATGTACTCTTTTAAGATTTCATACAGCGCATACACTCCATATCCAATCCATATGGCAAAGACATAAAAACTACCAACAAGGGCATAATCTCGCTCTCTAGGCTCGAAGGGTCTCTCATTTAAATATACTTTTAAAGCCAGACCTGTAAAGAGGAAAAACACCAACAGCACCCAAAAGGTTTTCTTGTCATACTTGGCCAAAAATAAGATTCCTAAAAGCCCTATGAGCAGCGGTATGAAATAATAGGTGTTTCTAGCTTTATTTTCTAGTGCGTCTGTAGGGATATTATTTTGAGGTCCTATTAGCATTTGATCCACAAATGGAATACCACTAATCCAGTTTCCGTGCAACTTATCATACCTTCCTTGAATATCATCTTGTCTGCCAGCAAAATTCCACATAAAATAACGCCAGTACATATATCCAAACTGATACTCAAACATAAAGCGCATGTTGGTTATAAACCCAGGTTTTTCTATGTCTAGATAATCTCCAAAATTCTTTAAGAATTTGTCATAATCTTCACTATCTACAAGGCCTTTATCATAGGCCTGCCTAAACTTTGCTACCTCATCTACAAGCAACTGCTCTGAGCGGTATTCATTTTTAATTTCAAAATCTACAGCGCCCGTAATCTCCATGTAATTGGCGTTGTGCTCCAAACTCCACATTCTTGGCAAGAATGCCTTTTGATTATCTTCAAAGTTTTGTTTTGCATTTTGAATGTCATTTACAATAACATATTTTTTTGCATTAAGATCTTTTTCATATTTAGGCTTATCATCCAAAAATGGATTGTCTTTATCTAGCCCTACATAAGCCTCTGTAAAAAGTGGTCCATAAAACAAGTGTGTTTCTGGATATTGTTCACGGTTGTAATAGGCTAACAACTCTCGGGCGTTGTTTGGGTTGTTTTCATTAATAACAGTACCTGCATTGGCCCTTATTGGCAACATAAGCCAACTAGAAAAACCAATAAAGATAAACAGCACACAAAGTAGAAGTGTGTTGAGTTTTACAAAACTTTTGCTTCTTGTGTAGCGCAAACCAAAATAAAATACTGCCAAAAACAAAAGCCCAGCTATGATGGTTCCAGAGTTAAATGGCATGTTTATTTGATTGACAAAGAAAATTTCGGCAGCACTAAAAAAGCGCAAGGTCATGGGTAGTAATAGTTTGAAAATAAATAACAATATGGCAACGGTGACCACATTGGCAATCAAGAAATTTTTTACTGTTACTTTGTTATAGTTTTTAAAGAAATATAAAAATCCAATGGCAGGAATAGTTAGTAATCCCATAAAGTGAACCCCAAAAGAAAGTCCAATAACAAAGGCAATTAACACCACCCATTTATCACCTCTGGGGGTAAACATTTCTCCCTCCCAGCGAAGACCAGCATAAAATAGCACAGACATTATAAAAGCCGCCATTGCATACACCTCTGCCTCTACAGCACTGTACCAAAAACTGTCAGTAAATGCAAAAGTTAATGAGGCAACTACAGCGCTACCTAAAATGGCTATTTGATTGTTTTTAGTAAAGGTGTCATTTTTTTTCACCAAATTGGACAGCAAAATAGTTACAGACCAAAACATAAATAAAATGGTAAAAGCACTGGCAAAGACCGACATTAAATTAATAGTCAAGGCAATATTTGTTGCCTCCATCGCAAAAATTGAGAAGAAAGCTCCCATTAATTGATATAATGGAGCTCCTGGAGGATGTCCTACTTCAAGGTTACTTGCAGTGGTAATATACTCTCCGGCATCCCAGAAACTAGCAGTAGGTTCTACTGTGCTCCAGTAGGTCACTAGGGCTATTGAAAAGACAAACCAGCCTAAGATTGTATTCCATTTTTTGAATGTAAAAGACCCCATACAATTATACTTTTTTGGTTGTAGCGAATGTACTACTATTTCTCGTTTTTTTTAAACACTGATGGTACATTATCATAGTTAACGTAACACCTAGAAGACTTATTTTATGGCTAAAATAATACAAGAATATTTTTTTACAAAAATTGCTTGTAGGGTATACAATTTGTTTTAAATTTGCATCCTCTAAAGCATCAATGAATTTTAATGCTTTATAAGACGAAGGTCTATACTCTTGGTAATGTCCCATGGTGTAATGGTAACACTCCGGTTTTTGGTATCGTCATTCTAGGTTCGAGTCCTAGTGGGACAACACAATAAAAAGCTTCTAGTTAAATCTAGAGGCTTTTTTGTTTTTTAAAAACCAGGTCTTTTTGGCTTGTTTGTTGTCTAGAATTATGCAAAAAAAACCAATGCCTGGTTAAGCTATTGCTAATCAACGAAGTCAAAGTCGAGAAACATTTTATTCTCTTAGTTTTTTTTCATTAGATGAAAATAACATAGGTATTGCTGTTACAAAATTTAATGTGGTTCGTTATTACATTGAGCATTAAAAGTCAAAGAGCCTTTTTGAATAATGTACTACCTAAAAAAAAGCTTGTAAAAATTTACTAAATGTTTTTTGATCTGTAATGTTAATCTTATGCAAAACAAGGAGGTAGTAAGCTCTCTATTGTTAAGTTTGTCTATAACCAATCAATTATAATTATGTTTTCATTTTCTAATAAAGTTATTCTATTACTTTTTACACTTTTATTTGCCACCAATATCAAGGCGCAAGACTTCCAAGGCCAAGCCTATTATTTTTCTAAAACCACCATGGACATGAGCCGTTGGGATAGAGGCGGAAAAATGAGTGAAGCACAAAAAAAACAAATGGAGGCCAGAATGAAACCATGGCTCGAAAAAACATATATCCTTACCTTTAATAAAGAAGAGTCTATCTTTAAAGAAGATGAAAAACTAGAAGGAGGCCCCGGAGGAAGAGCACCAAGTATGTGGGGAAGCAGCTTCTCTGCAGGACTACAATACAAAAACATAAAAGAAAAAATATTTCTTCAAGATCAGGAGTTTTTCGGAAAACAGTTTTTAATCACAGAACAGATGACTCCTTATGCTTGGAAGATGGGCTCAGAAACCAAAAAAATTGGGCAATACACCTGTTACAAAGCCACAACAACTAGACCTTCATCTGAATTAAATTTCACCTCCACAAATAGACGTGATAGAGAAAAGAAAAAAGAGGAAAAGAAAAAAGATTCAATTAACGTAGCTAGTAAAGCACTCGATACTGAAGCGGTTGTTGCTAAAGCGGAAATAGAAGAAGTAGAGGAGATGGTTGAAGTTGTTGCATGGTACTCTCCAATGATACCTGTAAGTCAAGGCCCAACTGAATACTGGGGCTTACCTGGATTAATCTTAGAACTTAGCGCCGGAAACACAACCATGCTTTGCAGTAAAATTGTAATGAATCCTGAAGAAAAAATTGAAATCAAACGTCCTACCAAAGGAGAGGTGGTTACTAAAAAAGAGTACAATGAAATCATTACCGGCAAAATGCAGGAAATGAGAGACAATAGAGGCCGTGGAAGCGGAGGAAGATCTAGAGGACTCTAAGAATCATAAAACTACACACTAACCTTTTTTGTAACAACGTATGAGAATATATTTCACCCTAGCGCTATTATTGGCATCAAGTATTTGCCTTTCACAAGTAAAACTTCAAGGCGTGGTTCGTGATAGTTTAGGAAGCCCACTAGAGCTTGCAAATGTTATTGCCATTAACAAACAAAGTAGCGCTCTTGAGTCTTTTTCTGTCACTACTGAAGATGGAAAATTCATGCTTTCATTGTCTAAAAACCAAACCTATAACATGCAGGTGAGTTACATAGGGATGAAAACTTTTGAGCAGGAAATTTCTACCAAAGAACAAGACATCATAAAAGATTTTAACCTGAGTCTAGATAACAACCTAGACGCCATTGAGCTTAGCTATGAAATGCCTGTTACAGTAAGAGGAGATACGCTAATATACAATGCAGATTCCTTCACAAATGGATCTGAAAGAAAACTAGAAGATGTTCTAAAAAACTTGCCTGGGGTAGAAATAAACGATGACGGCCAGATAGAAGTAGAAGGAAAAGTTGTCAATAAATTAATGGTTAATGGGAAAGATTTTTTTGATGGAGACACCAAGTTAGCCTCCAAAAACATCCCATCCAAGGCCGTAGACAAAATACAAGTACTACGTAATTACTCTGAAGTTGGACAGTTAAGTGGCGTAACCAATAATCAAGACAACGTAGCAATTAACATCAAATTAAAAGAAGGAAAAGAAAATTTTTGGTTTGGTACGGTAACCGCAGGTGGAGGAGTTAGCGAAGATGAGCCGCTTTATCTTGCACAACCTAAACTCTTTTATTACAGCCCAAAGTTTAGTCTTAATTTTATTGGTGATCTCAACAATACAGGAGAAACAGCATTGTCTAGAAGAGATATTAGAGGCTTTGGAGGAGGCTTTAGAGCCCCAAGTAACACTAGTGGTACAAGTATTAATTTGGGAGACAACTCCTTAAACTTTTTAACAAACCAGAAGGATGCACTAGAGGTAAAAAATCAATTAGGAGCCACCAACTTTAGTTACTCTCCTAGCCAAGCGCTAGATATAACTGGGTTTGCAATTTTAAACAGCAACCGCGTTACTTCAAGAGAGATTAGTTTTGTACAATATACAGACAGCGATTTAGGAATTCCTGATGAGACCACACAACAGACCAGCACACAACGCTCTGACCAAGGACTTTTAAAACTAAGCGCATCATTTCAACCAAATTTTGAAAACCAATTAGAGTATGACGTTTTAGGACGTATCTCTAAAGATGAGCAAACACAAACAGAGGTGTCTTCTGTTGTTGGACCAACACAGCAAGTAGACCAAGTAAACCCTTACAGCATTACCCAGAGTTTAAAGTATTATTACACTCTTAATGAGAATAATATTTTTGCACTAGAAGCTCAATATTTAAACAAGGACGAAGACCCTTTTTACAATGTTTTACTGGGTAATGACCCTTTAAATAATGATCTAGCCCCAGAAGAGCAAGACGCTTATGACAGCACTGCTAGAGCTCTAGGGCTCAACCAAGGATTAAACAACTACAATCTAAATCAAGACAGGCGTATCAAATCAAACCAGCTGGACGCCAAGCTAGATTATTACAATATTATAAACAATAAAAGTAATATAAACCTAACCCTTGGAAGTATTGTTAGCAGGCAAGATTTTAACTCAAATATTTTCCAGTTTTTAGAAGACGGAGCGTTTTTTGAGCCAACACCAACCTTTAATCAAGGAAGAGCAAACAACGATACGCAGTATGATTTTAGCGACATGTATCTAGGGGTTCATTACCGCTTTAAAGCTGGTATGTTCACAATCACACCTGGTTTTTCTGTGCATGCTTACTCAAATAAAAACATACAGTTTGGAGAGCAGTACGGTGAAGATTTCTTTAGAATACTCCCAGATTTTGAAACTCGCATACAGCTTAAGAAAAGTGAAAGCTTGACCTTTAACTACAACATGAAAAACCAGTTTACAGACGTAACCAAACTGGCAGAAGGTATTATCTTAAACAGTTTTAACAACATTCAATACGGTAACCCAGAACTTCAAAATGCACTATCGCACAATGTAAGTTTGTTTTACAGAAGTTTCAATTTATTTAATTACACCAACGTGTTTGCACGTGTTGCTTATTCAAAAAACATAGACCAAATTAGAAGTCTAACAGACTTTGAAAATGTAATTAGAACCAGCACCTATTTTAATTCAGGTTTTGCAGATGAGACGGTAACTGCTTTTGGAAGAATGCAAAGAACTTTCGGGAAGATTAGAGGGAGTTTGAGTGTGAATTTAAATTACAGTAAAATTAATCAGTTCGTTCAAGGAAGACAATCTGTTAACGAAGGATTCACACAAAGTTATACTCCAAGTATACGCACCACCTTTAAAGTAGCTCCTAATGTAACGTTGCGCTATAGACATACCATAGCTCAAAATGACCAAGGAACAAGTTCCACTACCTTTACCACCAATGCACCCTCTATAGAATTTGATGCTTATATTAAAAAAGCATTCACTCTTAGATCAGATTTTACTTACAATAGACTCAGTGATGAGGTGGAGGAAATTAACTCATTTCAAACTTGGAATGCATCACTGTCTTATAGAAAAGATAAAGATGCTAGCCTTGAATATGAAATTCGTGCTACAAATATTTTGGGTATAGATTCTCAAGTTCAAAACAGCGCCAGTAATATTTCTGTATTTACTTCAGAAACATTCATACAACCAAGATTTATAACATTCAGGTTGGTGTATTCACTATAAATTAAAACAATGAAAACAATTTATATAGTAGTTGGATCAGTAGCTGTATTATTTATTGTGGCCCAGTTTTTTATTCATAGAAGTAGTACAAATATTGAGATGTACCCTTACACTGTAGCAGATGTCGTGGAAGGTATAGAAATCAGAAACTATAAAGCAAGGTTATTTACAAACGTACCTCTTGCAAATCAAGGGTATAAACAAAATGCAAGCAAAGGGTTTTCTAAATTAGGCGGGTACATATTCGGGGCCAATGCACGTAACGAAAAAATTGCAATGACTTCTCCCGTTAGCATGTCTTTAGGTGATACACCGTCTATGGGGTTTATGGTTCCACAGGCAATTTCAAAAGAGGCCCTGCCAAAACCAAATCAAGCAGACATCACCTTTAAACAAGAGCCGCAAAAAACAATGGCTGTAATAACCTTTTCTGGATGGGCTAGTGATGCTACAATTAAAGAAAATAAAGACACATTAATTGCCGTTTTAAAGGCCAATGATATTGTGCACACCAACCAATTTTATTGCTTTGGATACAATCCTCCTTATGATCTATTTTTTAGGAAAAATGAGATAGCCGTGGTCCTTAAGCCAATATCTCAAAACTAGAATTGTATTTGCAGTTACATTAACCCACTTCAAAGAATGTGCAATTAAAAGCGCTACAAAAGATAGTCTGTGGTTATAAAATTAGAATCTTTTGATGCTAATAATTTTTCAAGGATTTCTTTGTTATATTCATTGTCCTTTGTGGCAACAAAACTGCGTATTGAAAAACTCCTCAGTGCATCAAAAACACTTAATGTTCCTACTGCAGAGTTTTTTCTTCCTGTAAATGGATAAATATCTGGACCACGTTGGCAAGCGCTGTTTAGATTGACTCTACAAACCAAATTGGCGAGTATATCAATAAGAGGTCCTAGCTGCTTGGTGTCTTTACCAAAAAGACTTACTTGTTGCCCATATTGTGAAGCTGCAATTGCGTCTAGTGGCTCGTCAATAGTAGTAAAAGAGATGATTGGAATAACAGGACCAAATTGTTCTTCTTGAAAGACTTTCATGTCTGTTGAAACAGGATATAATACAGCTGGATAGCAATAATTTTCACTAAGTTCACCGCCACGTTTGTTTAAAATATTAGCTCCTTTTGAAACCGCGTCTTTAATTAATCCATCAATATATGCTGGTTTGTTTTTTTCTGGAAGTGGCGTAAGAAAAACATCATCTTCCCACGGTAATCCAAATTTCAATGCGTCTACAGCTTCTGCAAAACGTTTATTAAACTCATCTACGATATCTGCATGTACAAACAGTACTTTCAAAGCAGTACAACGCTGCCCATTATAAGACAATGTACCTGAAATACATTCTTGAACAACAAGATCAAGATCAGTGTCTGGAAGAATAATTGCTGGATTATTTGCCTCAAGACCTAAAATTAATCGCAGTCTGTTTTTAAATGGATGCTCATCTTGAAGTGCTACGGCAGAGGTGCTGTGACCTATTAAAGCAAGTACATCTACAAAACCAGTCTGCATTATTGGAGCAGCAATTTTTCGCCCACGACCAAATACAATATTTACTACCCCTGGCGGAAAGCTTTCTTGAAATGCTTTTAATAATGGTGTAATTAATAGTACTCCTAGCTTGGCCGGTTTAAATATGGTAGTATTCCCCATAATTAAAGCCGGGATAAGCAAACAAAAAGTTTCATTTAATGGATAGTTATAGGGCCCAAGACAGAGTACAACACCAAGAGGGCTCCTTCTAATATGAGCAAATATTCCGCTTTCATTATCAAACTTTGCGCTCTTTCTATCAAGTTTCTTGTAGGCCTCAATGGTATCTAGGATATAATCTATTGTTCTGTCAAATTCTTTGCAAGCATCATTTTTAGTCTTTCCTATTTCCCACATTAGTAGCCTTACTACCTCTTCTCTATGTGGCCTCATCTTTTCGACAAAAGTATTCATGCAAGCAATTCTATCCTTCACTTTCATGGTTGGCCAATCACCCTTCCCTTTATCAAAAGCTCCAACTGCAGAGTTTATAGCCTCGTTGGCAGCCTCTGTATCCATATCAGGAACGGAACCCAATAGCGTTGGCGCTCCATCTTTGTAATAAATATTTGAATAGACCTCAGCTTTAGCACCTGTCCAAGGCTTAAGAACACCGTTGACTAAGTATTTATTTGAATGAATAGGGTTTGGGAAAGAATTTGATAATGTGCTCATTTGTTGGTTTTGTTCGTAATATACGTCAATATCTTAAACAAAAAAAGCCCATCCGTTTGGATAAGCTTCTCATCGGTCTATTAATAAACCACAAGCCCTATTTAAAGGACTCAACACAACATTTTTCTGCGGTCTGGACGAGACTCGAACTCGCGACCCCCTGCGTGACAGGCAGGTATTCTAACCAACTGAACTACCAGACCGTGCTACTATTTTAGAGACTTTAAAAGCTTGTCTTTAACTTCTATTGCTAGAAGCGAGTGCAAATATAAAACTACCATTTATAACTGCAAACATTTATTTTAAATATTTCTGTTTTTTTTTGTAATGCTCTGATATCCCGCCTTTGTATTGCGTGAGGCATCAACCAAACCTTGCACGCTCCACCAAATAAGTGGTGAGAATGGTATTAAAGCTATCATTCACATCTACAGGAACGTATTTAATTCTATAGTGTCCACATTTTAGGGCCAGGGTATCAAAGTAAGATTGCACTGCAGTTTCATAGTTTTCTTTCACATTATCTGGATAGAGATTGATATGTTCTGAGGTCTCAGTATCAATAAACTTCTTTGGACGGTTGTTAAAATCGAAGCGAAGTTCTTTCTCTTTATCATAGGTGTGAAACAAAACTACTTCGTGTTTGTTGTACTTTAAATGCTGCAGTGCCTCAAAAAGCTCGTGCTGCTGTTTATCGCTTTGAAACATGTCTGTAAACAAAAAAACCAAACTTCTGCGCTTTAATTTTTCAGCAATTAAATGTAGATGCTCATAGGTATTTGTTTGTACGCCACTACTTTTACTCCCAAGGGCTTTATTGAGCTGTTGTAATAACATTTGATGATGACGCTCACTTGCTTTTTCGTTGCTATAAAACTCATAGCGATCACTGTAGATACTCATGCCCACAGAATCACGCTGGCGTTTCATCAAATTCATAATCGCGGCGCTGGCTAATGAGGCAAAGCCAATTTTGTTGAGATTGTCAATGTGCATGTCCTGAAGCGCCGGGTAATGCATCGAGCTACTATTATCTAGTATAAGGTGGCAGCGCAAATTAGTTTCTTCCTCGTAGCGCTTTGTGTAAAGCTTATCTGTTTTAGCAAAAAGTTTCCAATCTATATGTTTGGTGCTTTCACCACTGTTATAAATTTTGTGCTCTGCAAATTCTGCGGAAAAACCATGAAATGGAGATTTATGCAAGCCAGAAATAAACCCCTCTACCACTTGGGTAGCTAGCAATTCTAGGTTTTTAAACCCTACAATTTCATTTATTTCCTTTTCTAAATTCACGTGTTAATTTATAATAACTAGCTATTACTCTAAAATTCCATCTACAATACCATAGCTTATGCTCTCTGCGGCATCCATCCAGTGGTCTCGCTGAAAATCTTTCATGATTTTATCATAGGTCTGCCCGCAATTATCAGCCAAAATTTTAGCGCTAATCTCTTTTGTTTTTAAAATTTCTTGCGCTGTTATTTCAATATCACTTGCTTGCCCTCTTGCCCCGCCACTTGGCTGGTGTATCATAACACGCGCGTGTGGTTGTATGAATCTTCGCCCTTTTTCTCCAACGCTTAACAGTAAACTCCCCATACTTGCCGCCAATCCCGAACAAATGGTAGACACTGGAGATTTAATTTGCTTGATGGTGTCATAAATAGAAAACCCACTTGTTACATACCCTCCTGGGCTATTGATGTAGAATTTAATCTCATCATGGTTTAAAGAGTCTAGATATAGTAAACGATCTACGACATGACGTGCCGTTTTATCATCCACACCGCCCCATAAAAATATAGTACGATCATTTAGTTGTTGGCTTTCTATGGTGTCCTGTACTTTTGATTTCTTTTGAGTACTCATATTGTGTTTTTATACTAGTGCCATGCATGCAGGGTGGCGGTTATTTAATAATCTATGGCTGTGCACAACTGCATTTGAACACTTCATTTTCTCTTTATACAACAATACACGGCTATAAAATTTCATGAGAAACAACAGACGCAGCATTTGTTTAAAAATAGAAAAGGCTTGACATAAAGCCAAGCCTTTTAACTGATTTTATTTTATTTATTACAAAAGGGTGTCAATGGCTTCTGCATATACACTTTTTTGTGCAACACCTACTTGACGTCCAACAAGTTCACCGTTGTTAAACACTAGTACAGTAGGGATATTACGAACCCCATATTTTGCAGCAAACTCTTGGTTAGCGTCTACATCCATCTTACCTACTACGGCCTTACCTTCATAATCATTACTCACTTCGTCAATGATAGGTCCTACCATGCGGCAAGGTCCACACCATGCAGCCCAAAAGTCTACCAATACTGGCTTATCACTTTTTAATACTATTTCTTCAAATGTTGCGTCTGTTATTTCTAATGCCATAGCTATATTCTTTTTACATTTCTCTTCAGAGAAAATATCATTAATAATCTGGTAACAAAAGTAGTTAAATTTTATAGTAAAATCTGGGGTCAAAGTATCAGTTTCAACAATGGTTTAATTGGTTTTATTTATAGAGCCAACAAACACTTTTGCTTAGTTTAATCGATACTTTAATTGCCGGTCTTGCAGCCCCTTTAAAAACGCATTACATATGTCTACTTTATGGGTTCTACTTGGCATGTTGAGCTTTATTTTATTTTCTACTTCGTATACGGTAAAAAATAGTTGCTTGTCTCCTTTATGGGTAGCTACCATTTCTTTTAAAAACAAGAGGGTGTCATCCTGCAAGGCTTCAATGGGTAATTGTATGGTTATTTTCTTAGCCTGGCTATCCATCACATTATGTAATAGTTGCATGCCATTGTATTGCATTCTTGGATCACTGCGTTTACCGGTGTCTTTTTGCATCCAACCCTCCTTGATATAAATTTTACCGTGTATAATGGTGTTGGGCACCAAAAAGTGTCTGAGTTTTAAATAATCTTCATTGAATATTTTAAAATCATAACTTTCGCCAAAATCTGCAACTGTAAATATAGCCCAACCTTTTCCTGCTTTTGTTTCCCGGTGCTGCACATCTGTAACAACGCCTCCAAAGGTGAGTTCTTTACCAATATGTTTTTCTAAAGAATAAAAATCAGCCACACGGCAGTTTGTGAAGGTGTCCATCTCTACTTGAAAGTCATCAAGTGGATGCCCACTAATGTAAACCCCAACCACTTCCTTCTCAAAATTTAATTTTTTCATGGTCCCCCAATCCTCACAGGGTGGCACTTGTGGCTCCGGAATTTGCACTTCACTTGCCTCTCCAAAAAGGCTCACTTGGCTGCTATTTTCTGTTTCTTGGTAACGAGCTGCATACTTTAGAACTTTTTCATAAAAAGTAATGCCGTCTCCATCTTCATGCATGTATTGAGCACGATGATTATTAAAGCTATCAAAACCTCCTCCCAACACTAAGTTTTCAAAGGCTTTTTTATTGGCGGCTCTCAAATCAATGCGTTTAGCCAAGTCAAAAATAGATTTATAATTTCCGTCTTTTCTGTTTTCCACAATGGTTGCAACAGCATTAGCTCCTACTCCTTTTATAGCACCCATACCAAAGCGAACAGCGCCCTTATCATTTACAGAGAATTTATAAAAACTCTCATTTACATCTGGCCCTAAAATGGCAAGCCCCATGCGCTTACACTCTTCCATAAAAAAGGTAACCTGTTTGATATCTCTCATGTTGTTGCTCAAAACTGCTGCCATATATTCTGCAGGGTAATGGGCTTTTAAATAGGCGGTTTGATAGGCAATCCAGGCATAGCAGGTAGAGTGACTTTTATTAAAGGCATAACTAGCAAAGGCTTCCCAATCCTTCCATATTTTTTCTAGTTTTACCGCATCATGACCATTGGCAACAGCATTTTTTATAAAACGAGGCTTCATTTTATCAAGAACTGCTTTTTGCTTTTTACCCATGGCCTTACGCAAGACATCTGCATCACCTTTACTGAAATCGGCGAGCTTTTGAGAGAGTAACATTACTTGCTCCTGATAAACGGTAATTCCGTAGGTTTCATCAAGATACTCCTCCATAGCAGGAAGATCATATTGTATGGCTTCCTCTCCATTTTTACGCCTAATAAAGCTAGGGATATACTCCAAAGGCCCTGGTCTGTAGAGGGCATTCATTGCAATAAGATCCCCAAAAACAGTTGGTTTCAACTCTTTCATGTATTTCTGCATTCCTGCAGATTCGTATTGAAAAATACCCACTGTTTCTCCTCTTTGAAATAGCTCGTAGGTTTTCTGGTCATCGAGGGGGAAGTTATCTGGATCTAGGTCAACATTATGTTTGTGCTTTACTATTTTTACTGTGTCTTTGATAAGAGTCAAGGTTTTAAGACCCAAGAAGTCCATCTTTAAAAGTCCTGCGCTCTCTACCACAGAGTTATCAAACTGGGTAACATATAAATCACTATCCTTTGCTAGGGCTACAGGTACAAAATTGGTAATATCACTTGGAGTAATAATTACCCCACAGGCATGAATACCAGTATTACGGATAGAACCTTCTAATATTTTCGCCTGTCCAATGGTTTGAGAGGTTAAGTCTTTGCCGTCTGCCAGGGTAATTAGTTCTTGCACCTTGGGCAGCTCATCACTCCTAAACTTACCCCGAAGCGCTTTTTCATCCATGCCAAAGATTTTATTTAGCTTGGTCATGTTTGGTATTAACTTGGCAACGCGATCTGCATCACTCAGCGGCAAATCAAGTACACGGGCGGTATCTCTAATAGCAGATTTTGCTGCCATGGTTCCGTAGGTGATAATTTGCGCTACTTGATTGCTACCATATTTTTCTATGACATAATCCATAACCTTACTTCTTCCTTCATCATCAAAATCTATATCAATATCGGGCATCGATACACGATCTGGATTCAGAAAACGCTCAAAAAGTAGATTGTACTTAATAGGGTCTATGTTTGTAATCCATAAGCAGTATGCAACAACAGAACCTGCTGCAGAACCACGACCAGGACCCACAGAAACATCCATATTCCTTGCCTCTCTAATAAAATCTTCTGTAATTAAAAAGTACCCTGGATAGCCTGTGTTTTGAATTACATCCAACTCAAAATTAATGCGCTCTGTAATGTCAGCAGCTTCTTTTTTATGTGCATCACTCTGCCCTTTAAGAGCTGGGTAGCGTTTTTGAGCGCCTAAAAAAGTAAGGTGTTTTAAAAACTTGTTTTCTCCTCTTTTCCCGCCATCCTCTTGGTCTTTCTCAACAAGAAACTCTTGTGGTATATCAAATTTTGGCAGCAAGACATCTCGCTGCAACGAAAAGGGGCTTACTTTTTCTATAACCTCACTAATGTTTGCAATGGCCTGCGGAAGGTCTTTAAAAAGAGCCTTCATGGCAGCTTGACTCTTAAAATAATATTCTTGATTTGGAAGCCCGTATCTGTACCCTCTCCCTCTACCTATTGGGGTAGCCTGTTTCTCACCATCTTTTACACACAATAAAATATCATGTGCGTTTGCGCTTTTTTGATCAATATAGTAGGTGTTATTTGCAGCAATTAGAGGCACCTGATGTTTTTTAGAGAATGAAACCAAGGTTTGGTTAACCCTATTTTCATCTTCTTGATCGTGACGCATAATTTGCAAGTAAAAATCAGGACCAAAGGTTTCTTTCCACCACAAAAGAGCCTCCTCTGCTTGTTTCTCTCCAACATTTAAAATTTTACTAGAAACCTCACCATACATACCGCCAGAAAACACCATGAGATCTTCTTTGTATTTTAAAATTACCTCACGATCTATTCGAGGCACATAATAAAAACCGTCTATGTATGATATGCTTGACATTTTGGCTAGGTTATGGTAGCCTTTTTTGTTCTTTGCTACCAGTATGATTTGGTAGCCATTATCTTTTTGTGTTTTGTCTTTATGGTTTGTGCACACAAAAAACTCACAACCTACTATTGCTTTTAAATACGTAGGCTCTTGGGGTTTTTCTGGCACTACGCCATCAAAATCTGTGGCAGTATCATCTATGGCGTTGTAGGCCTGCAAATCTGCCTTGTAGGCCGCTTTTAAGGATCTATTATGGTTATTTACCGAACGTGTAAAATGAAACGCTCCCATCATATTACCCGTATCGGTAATAGCTACTGCAGGCTGGTTATCTGCCACTGCTGCATCCACCAAATCTTGAGTGCTTGAGGTAGATTGCAAAATAGAATATTGAGAGTGATTGTGCAGATGGGCAAAAGGAGCCTGTTTTAATACAGCAATATTCTCTTTGATTTTTTGAGAAGAAACTTTCTCTGAAACCATTGTTGCCTCCAACTGTTTTTTTATTTTCTCTGAGGCCTTCTTGAGATTAATATGCTTTAGGCCAATAAGAGGGATGGTTTGAGGATTTTCTTTAGAAAAATGCTCAAAATAATCTGGTGGGCAGTCAAGCTCCTCAAGAGTAAAGATTTGACGACGAACAAGCTCTAAAAAACATCGTGTTGTAGCCTCTACATCTGCAGTGGCGTTATGAGCCTGTGCAAAGGGTTGTTGAAATAAAAATTGGTGCAACTCTGTTAGGGTTGGTAATTTAAATTTTCCACCTCTACCCCCTGGTATTTGACACATTTGCGCCGTAGTTTCTGAACAAGTATCCAAAAGAGGCATGCTAGGCAAAGGGTTTTCCATTCCTAAACGCAGAAACTCTGCTCCCATAATATTGAGGTCAAACTTCACGTTTTGCCCAACAATAAAAGAAGCTTTAGAAAGCGCCTGTTGAAACTTCTCTATCATCAAAGAAAGCTCAATCCCTTCTTGCTGTGCTAACTCTGTAGAAATTCCATGAATTTTCTCTGCATCATAAGGGATATTGTATCCAGTTGGCTGCACTAAATAATCCTGATGCTCTATAACCCTTCCCATGGTATCATGCAACTGCCATGCAATCTGTATACAGCGCGGCCAGTTATCACTATCTGTCAATGGGGCTTTCCAATTTCTAGGAAGTCCAGTGGTTTCGGTATCAAAAATTAAATACAAGTCAAAGCAATTTTAGAATTAAAAAAGTATAAGAGCCCAACAAAACATGGGAAAACAAGCATTTACAAGTAAAAAACAACCTGCAAAACCCCTCTTGTAAATGTAAAAAATAATGTGTTTTTCAAGACCAAAAGTTATCTCTAGTTGTTCACATTTACAAAGAAAAAACCAACACTTAATTGCCACTTACAAACAAACGGTGTAGCCAGTGGTTCGTTCTTTTTGCGGAAGTCTTATCCAAAGATTAGTAAAGCTTATAAAAAATAGTGTAATTGCTTGAATTACAAATATAATTTAGGGTATCTTTGCACACTCAAAAATCTGGAAGGGGTATTGTTTTTAAAACACGACCTGTGTAAAGATCCCTTTGAAAATTTAAAATTAAAACCGAAGTCGTGAACTTCAAAAATTAATGTTATGCCTGTAAAAATCAGACTACAAAGACACGGTAAAAAAGGAAAACCTTTTTACTGGATCGTGGCGGCAGATGCCCGCGCAAAAAGAGATGGTAAATACCTTGAAAAATTAGGTACTTACAACCCAAACACTAATCCTGCACAAATCAACCTAGATGTTGATGGTTCTGTACAGTGGCTTCAAAATGGAGCGCAACCAACAGATACTGCTAGAGCTATCCTTTCTTACAAAGGTGTAATGATGAAAAATCATTTGGCCGGCGGTGTTCGTAAAGGTGCGTTAACCCAAGAACAAGCAGATGCAAAATTTAATGCATGGCTAGAAGGAAAAGGGAATGCTGTTGAAGCTAAAAAAGCAACACTAGCAGACGCAAAAGATAAATTAAAAGCAGAAGCATTGGCTGCAGAGAAAGCAGTTAACGCTGCACGTGTGGCTGCAAATGCACCTGTTGTTGAAGAGGAAGTAGCACCTGTAGAGGAAGCTACTCCTGAGGCAGATGCTCCTGTAGCAGAGGCAACTACTGAGGTAGAAGCGCCTGCAGAGGAAGCTGCTCCTAAGGCAGAGGCAACTGTAGAAGAAGCTCCTGCAGAGGAAGCTGCTCCTGAGGCAGATGCAACTAAAAAAGAAGAATAAGACTCTTTAGCGATGCAAAAGGAAGATTGTTTCTTCGTTGGAAAAGTCGTTAAAAAATATAGTTTTAAGGGAGAACTGTTGATCAAACTTGATACAGATGACCCCGAATTATTCTTAGAGATGGAATCAGTTTTTGTGGAACAACACAAAACACTGATTCCATTTTTTATTGAACACAGCCAGCTCCACAAATCTAGCCTGCTACGTGTTCAATTTGAGGATGTTTATGATGAAGCCACAGCAAATGCGATGATAGGTACAGAATTGTTTCTGCCACTATCATTTCTACCACCTCTAGAAGGCACCAAGTTTTATTACCACGAAATAATAGGTTTTAAGGTTACAGACATCAGCTTTGGAGATGTTGGTGTTTTAGTAGGGGTAAATGATAAAACAGCGCAGCATTTATTTGTTATTGAAAATCAAGGCAAAGAAATTTTAATTCCTATTAATGATCTTTTCATTAAAAAAGTGGACCGCGAGAATAAGATTCTAGGACTGGATGTTCCTCAGGGGCTTATCGAACTTTACCTGTAATGTCTCAACAGCCGTTCCAATTCAAAAAATTTAAGGTACATCAAGATCGATGCGCCATGAAAGTTGGCACAGATGGTGTCTTACTTGGCGCCTGGAGCTCTATTGAGCACGAGCCGAAATCCATACTAGATATTGGCGCTGGAACTGGAGTTATAGCACTACAATTAGCCCAAAGGTCCTCGGCAAGTACTATTGATGCTATAGAAATTGATGATCAAGCCCATGAACAATGCACCCACAACTTTGAAAACTCTGACTGGGCAGATCGTTTGTTTTGTTACCATGCCTCTGTGCAAGAATTTGCAAGTGAAATGGAGCACAAGTATGATTTAATTGTGAGTAACCCCCCTTTTTTTAAGGCTCCTAAAAATACAGGCTCTCAAACACAAAACACAAGTCAAGAAAGAGCTGTAGCAAGATTTACAGACACCTTACCCTTTAAACATCTTGTAGTGTGCGCCGCTCACTTGCTTAGCCAAAATGGTGTTTTTTGTACCATATTACCCCACAAAGAAGCTGACTCTTTTATTGAAATTGCGGCACAAAACAAGCTGTTTATTTCAAAAATATGTACCATTCGGGGCATAAAAACATCAAAGATAAAACGGTGTATGTTAGCATTTTCACTCCATCAGAGCAAACCAAAAACCCAGGAGCTTATCATAGAAGTTTCAAGACACAATTACACACAGGACTATAAAAATTTAGTTCGTGATTTTTATGTTAAAATGTAGGAAACTAAAAAAGCGGTATTTATATTTACAAAACAATTAAAAACAAGATTATGAGACCTGATTTATTTGAAGCTCCAGATTATTATAACATTGATGATTTACTTACAGAAGAGCACAAACTAATACGTGATGCTGCACGAGCTTGGGTAAAGCGAGATGTTTCTCCTATTATCGAAAAAGCGGCACAAGATGCTGTTTTTCCTAAATCTATTATTCCTGGACTGGCAGAAATTGGCGCTTTTGGACCTTATATTCCAGAGGCTTACGGTGGCGCAGGCTTGGATCAAATATCATACGGTTTAATCATGCAAGAAATTGAACGTGGTGATAGTGGTGTACGTTCTACAGCATCTGTACAATCATCACTGGTGATGTATCCTATATGGAAATATGGAAATGAAGAGCAGCGCAATAAATACTTGCCTAAATTAGCCTCTGGAGAATGGATGGGATCTTTTGGTTTAACCGAGCCAGATCATGGATCTAACCCAAGTGGCATGACAACCAACTATAAAGATATGGGTGACCATTATCTTTTAAATGGAGCAAAGCTTTGGATTTCAAACTCTCCGTTTTGTGATGTTGCCGTTGTATGGGCGAAAAATGAAGAAGGACGCATACATGGTCTTATTGTAGAGAGAGACATGGAGGGGTTCTCAACACCAGAGACGCACAACAAATGGTCATTAAGAGCCAGTGCAACTGGAGAATTAATATTTCAGGATGTAAAAGTTCCTAAAGAAAACTTGTTGCCAAACAAATCTGGATTAGGAGCCCCTCTTGGGTGTCTTGATTCTGCCCGTTATGGAATTGCATGGGGTGTAATTGGCGCCGCTATGGATTGCTATGATACCGCCTTGCGTTACTCTAAAGAACGCGTACAGTTTGGAAAACCAATTGGAGGATTCCAATTACAACAAAAAAAGCTAGCAGAAATGATTACTGAAATCACCAAAGCACAATTGCTTTGCCTGCGTCTTGGACAACTAAAAAACGAAAACAAAGCTACGTCTGCGCAAATTTCTATGGCAAAGCGTAACAATGTAGACATGGCACTTAAAATTGCACGAGATGCAAGACAAATGCTAGGAGGTATGGGTATTACTGGTGAGTATCCAATTATGAGACATATGATGAACCTCGAAAGTGTAGTAACCTATGAAGGGACTCATGATATTCATCTTTTAATTACAGGACTTGATATTACTGGAATTAATGCCTTTAAATAAAAACTAACACGTTTACTGTGTATACTAAAAAGCCACTATCTAGATAGTGGCTTTTTTTATTGAAAAATTAGTGTAAAGAGCTTTTTTATTCCTGTGGGGCCATGGTTAGTTTAAGACCACTCAAGGAGCCGTCTATAGGGATTTGACAACTAAGCCTGCTTGAATCTAAAACATGGAAAGCTTCGCCAAGCATAGCACTTTCGTCATCACTGATTTGTGGTAGCTGATGGTCTGAATCTATGTAGCATTGGCATGAGGCGCACATGGCCATTCCTCCACAAACACCAAGAGTACCCTCTGGGGCAAGCTCATAAAGTCTTATAACCTCCATAAGATTCATGTTCATATCTGTAGGGGCATTCACTTGATGAGAAACCCCATCTCTATCTGTGATATGAATTAAAACATCCTTGTCTTCCATCTTTACGCTTAATTAATTGCTTTTACAACAGCTTTTGGAGCTTGTTTCTTACTACCGTCAAAGCCTTCTACACCACCAACAGTGGTGTATTTCATTACATGTCTTTTGTCAGGGAAAATACGTTTGTAGGCGCTTTGACACATTAAAGTAGCCTCATGAAAACCACATAAAATTAGTTTTAACTTCCCTGGATAGGTATTTACATCACCAATGGCATATATCCCCGGGATGTTTGTTTGGTAATCTAGTGTGTTATCAACTTTAATTGCATTTTTCTCGATCTCTAAACCCCAATCTGCAATAGGGCCCAACTTAGGTGCAAGTCCAAACAGCGGAATGAAATGATCACAGGGTTTTTCAAAGACACTATCTGCCTGCTTAATGCTAACACCAGTGAGCTGCTTTTCTCCAACAATACCAACTACCTCACCGGGGGTGATAAGTTGTATTTTGGATTGGTTTTTTAATTCTTGGACTTTCTCCACAGAATCTAATGCACCACGAAACTCATTGCGTCTATGTACTAAAGTAACGCTAGAGGCAACATCTGTTAAAAAGATACTCCAATCTAGCGCAGAGTCTCCACCACCAGCAATGACAACATCTTTATCTCTATATAATTCTGGGTCTCTAATGATGTACTCCACCCCTTTATCTTCAAAGTCTGCTATATTTGGAATGGGTGGTTTTCTTGGCTCAAAACTCCCTAACCCTCCTGCTATGGCAACAATAGGGGAATGGTGCTTTGTGCCTTTATTGGTGGTAACTATAAAAGTACCATCATCTTGGGTTTGTATGCTTTGAGCTCTTTCTCCAAGGGTAAACCCTGGCTGAAAAGGCTGAATCTGCTTCATTAAATTATCAACCAAATCTCCCGCTAATATTTCAGGAAAAGCCGGAATATCATAAATGGGTTTTTTTGGATAAATTTCACTGCATTGACCCCCTGGCTGGGGTAGCGCATCTATAAGATGGCATTTTAATTTCAACAACCCTGCCTCAAAAACAGTGAAGAGCCCAGTAGGGCCTGCACCTATTATTAATATGTCTGTCTTTATCATGTAAATTAATCGCTATTTTGCTAGTAAAACTAACGCTTATTGTTATCTAAAGAGATGAAACATATCATCCTTTAAGGTTCTACATTAATCACCTCTAGAATTTGTGGAGCATGTTTTTTAATGGTCATTTCAACGCCACTTTTTAAAGTCATTTGGTTGACACTGCACCCCACACAAGCACCTTGTAATTGCACTTTAACTGTGGTGCCGTCTTCAATGCCTAAAAGTTTAATGTCACCGCCATCGCTTTGTAGAAATGGTCGAATTTCATCCAATGCAATCTCTACTTTCTCTACTAATTGTTGTTGTTCCATACTCTTATTTTACGGCGCTACACCCTGCCATTGTGGTTATTTGAATTGCCTGAGTTGCAGGTAATGCTTTGTTTCTCTTCACAGTTTCACGTACCACATTTTTTGTAATATCAATGAAAATCTCTTCAATGGCAGTTCCATCCTGAAGCGCCACTGGGTGACCTGCATCTCCAGCCTCTCTTATACTTTGTATCAAAGGCAACTCCCCTAGAAAGGGAATTTTTGAATCTTCTGCCAAATGCTTTGCACCTTGTTTGCCAAATATATAGTACTTGTTATCAGGTAATTCTGCAGGTGTAAAATAAGCCATATTTTCTATAATACCCAAAACAGGCACATCAATGCTCTCTTGTTGGAACATGGCAACACCTTTTTTGGCATCTGCTAAGGCTACTGTTTGCGGTGTGCTCACCACTACAGCACCTGTAATAGGCAGAGATTGCATGATGCTTAAGTGAATATCTCCCGTCCCTGGAGGTAAATCCAGTAGCATAAAATCAAGCTCTCCCCAGGCTGCATCAAATATTAATTGGTTTAAGGCCTTAGAAGCCATAGGGCCTCTCCATATAACGGCCTGGTCTGGTTTGGTAAAAAACCCTATAGACAAAACCTTTACTCCATAATTCTCTACAGGTTTCATTTTGCTTTTTCCGTCAACGTTCACAGAAAGTGGTCTTTCATTGGCCAGATCAAACATTATTGGAATAGAAGGACCATAGATATCTGCATCCAATACCCCTACTTTAAATCCCATTTTTGAGAGTGTAATTGCAAGGTTTGCCGTTACTGTAGATTTCCCCACACCTCCTTTACCAGAGGCAATAGCTATTATGTTTTTTATACCAGCAATAGGTTTCCCTTTAATAAGGTTTGGGTTAGAAGGCTTTGCAGGAGCTTGCATGGTAATATTAACTTGTACTTTTGCCTGTAAAGAAACCTTTTCTTGTATGGTTTTTATAATATCTGCTTCTGCACGTTTTTTTATGTGCAGTGCCGGGGTAGCCATAGTGATGTCTACAACAACCTCATCTGCAAATGTCATTACGTTAGTAACAGCGCCGCTGGCTACCATGTTCTCACCCTCCCCGGCTATAGTAATAGTTTCAAGGGCTAGAAGGATGTCACTTTTATTAAATTTCATCATTACTCTTTTTCGGTATTTAGATAGATTCTAAAGTACAAAGATAATTGTAAAACTTAAGAAAATACAGCTCCACATTGAAATGATTTCAATGATTACCGCTGGCCTTTTTAGTTAAAGTTGCTTTAACTAGTTTAGTTCTCTGGAGGTAATTCTTGTTGAGGGTCCCAAAAATGAGTCTCTAGGTTTTGAATCTGAAAATCTACTACTTGAATCCCTTCTGATTCTAACAATTGCTGCATAAGACTAGTTCCTTGAAAATGATGTTTTCCAGTGAGCAGGCCTTTTTTGTTAACCACACGATGGGCTGGAATTTCATGCTTTTTACTAGCATTCATGGCCCATCCTACCATTCTAGCACTGCCCTTACTACCCAGGTAATTTGCAATAGCCCCATAGCTGGTGACCTTTGCATAGGGTATTTGAAGTACAACTTTATAAACCCTTTGAAAAAAAGAAAGTTGCTCCATGGTTATAAATCTTTGAAGATTTTAAAAGCAGTAATTAAAGAGATTAAAGCTGTGACAGCGCCAATAATAAAATTCATGTTTACCTTAAGGGGCGTATTTATGGAGGTGTCTTTTCGTTTAAAAAAATGGATGTATAACCTCAGCATAATAAAAGTACCTAAACCAGAGGCCAAAACAGCAGTTAGTAATTCTGGGGTGTCAAAAGAAAACCATCCAAAAGCAGAAAAAGTAACACTAACATATACCCAATATGGAAGCGGCAAAACATTAAGTGAGGCAATAAATATGCCCCCGAAAAAACGTTTCTTTTTAGATTTTCTAACCAAGTTATCAGGAATCGCCCTACGAGTATCTTTGGCAATAAAAAGAAAGTAAATGGTTATACAAATGAAAATTCCAAGTGCAACTTGTTCTAGAGAAGCAATGACATCTGGATTTTTTTCTAGATATCTAGCAAACAGAAGCGCAATATAGGTTTGTAGCATTACAGTAACACATACACCCAAAGAGAAAAGCGTTGCATTTCTTCTGCCTTCTTTCATACTTATTTTAGCGGCAGACATATTGATGAGTCCCGGAGGGATTACTCCAATAAAAGCTGCGGAAAAACCAATAATAAAGTTGAAAAGTAGGGCCATTTGTACTAGGTGAAGATACGGTATTTTTTAAGAAGAAAAACCAAAACGTATGTAGGTGATTTTTTTACCCACTTCAAGATATTGACGCTCATAAAATGTCTGAATACCAACAACCTGCTGTGGAGCATGGTCTCCAATACCATACACATCATGGTGGGCAAAATCTATAGGGAGTTTTAAACCTTCTAATAGCCCTAGGGTATAGCCGTGCATATATTCACTATCTGTTTTAAGATGCATGATCCCTTTTGGTTTTAGAATTTTTTTATACTTATTTAAAAAATCTTCATTGGTTAATCTATGCTTGGTGCGTTTGTATTTTATTTGCGGATCTGGAAAAGTTATCCAAATTTCGTCTACTTCGTTTTGATCAAAAAGGCCGTCTATAAGCTCTATTTGAGTCCTTAAAAAACCTACATTATCCAACCCTTCTTCAAGGGCGGTTTTTGCGCCTCTCCAAAAACGAGCACCCTTAATATCTACACCCAAAAAGTTTTTGTTAGGATACATCTTGGCAAGATTGACAGTATACTCTCCTTTACCACATCCCAATTCTAAGACAATGGGATTGTCATTTTTAAAAAAATCTTTGTTCCAATTTCCCTTTAAAAGCAGCCCGTCAGATTCGGCCTCTGCCCGAGAGGGTTGTACAACATTAGAAAAAGTATCATTCTCTCTAAATCGTTTTAGTTTGTTTTTACTACCCAAAATTTTTGTTTTTGGCAAAATTAAGGAAATATCCCCCAGTGGCAATTATTAATACTTTTGTTTTACCTAATTGGGCAAAACAATTTTTGGGTTTAGTTGCTTAGCTGCATTGTAAAGGAAAACTCAGAACCAATACCGTGTTGGCTCTCTACATATATATTTTCATGATGAGCATCTATAATGTGCTTGACTATCGAAAGCCCCAGGCCACTACCACCCTCTTTTCTTGAACCACTTTTATCTACCCTGTAAAAACGCTCAAAAAGTCTAGGTAAGTGCTCCTTGTTAATGCCTTCGCCATTATCTGTAACCCTAATAATTACTTTATCTTTAACAAGATGCTCTACACTAATTTCTGTAGTACCATCGTCTTTACCGTACTTTATAGAGTTTACAATTAAATTGGAGAGCACTTGTTGTATACGCTCTTGGTCGCCATAGACTTTAATACTCTCTTTATAGTGTTTGTCAAACACCAGAGAAATATTTTTCTTAGTGGCCTTCATCTCTAGTAAATCAAAAACGTTTTTGACAAGTTTTATGATATTAAAGTTTTCTTTTTCCAGGGTAAGGCCTCCAACTTCTAACTGAGTAATCATATCAAGGTCTTTGATAATATACAGTAATCGCTCTACTCCTTTATTGGCTCTCTTTAAATATTTTTTACGCACCGCCTTGTCTTTGTAGGCGCCATCGAGCAGAGTTAATATATATCCCTGTACAGTAAATAAAGGGGTTTTAAGTTCATGAGAGACATTACCTATAAACTCTTTGCGGTAATTCTCTCTTACCTTCAAGGTTTCAATTTCAATTTTTTTGTTTTCAGCAAAACGACCCACTTCTGCCGTTAGGGTTTCCATGTCTGTAGAAATGTTCTTTTGGCTAAAAGATGTAGCGTCTAAAAGGGAGATGTCATCATACATGTTTTTAATTCTTTTGTATATAAAGCGCTCTAATCTGTATTGGATAAGGGCAAAACAAATAACAAAAAAACTGATTCCAAAAACAAAAATATGCCACAGATTAAACCCAGATATAACCTGCAAAAAAATCCCTAAGATAAGCATCGAAATAATGCTCGCATAGGCCGCGGTAAGAAGTGCAAATCGATATGTCTTATTAAATTTTTTTAGCATTATTCCACAAACTTATACCCTACTCCTTTTATAGTTTTAAACTTTTGTTCGCCTATTTTTTCTCTTAATTTACGAATGTGTACATCAATAGTTCTGCCACCAACGACAACATCATTACCCCAAACACGATCTAAAATGTCTTCTCTTTTAAACACCTTACCTGGTTTTGATGCTAACAAAGATAGCAGCTCAAATTCTTTTCTAGGCAAAACCATTTCTTGGGTATCTACAAAGATTTTATACTCCTCTCTGTTAATGGTTATATTACCCAGTTTAAGTATTTGTTGTGAATCATCTTGGGTTTTAAACCTGCGCAGTAAAGATTTCACCTTACTGGTAAGCACCTTAGGCTTGATTGGTTTTGTAATATAATCATCTGCCCCTGCTTCAAAACCTGCAACTTGAGAATAGTCTTCGCCACGTGCTGTAAGAAATGTAATTACTGTCTCAGACAACTCTGGAATCAGTCGTAACTTTTCACAAGCCTCAATACCGTCCATTTGTGGCATCATTACATCTAGTATTATAAGTTCAGGTTTGTGTTTTTTAGCTTTTTTAATAGCTTCCACTCCATTTTGAGCAGTAAGAACATTATAACCCTCTGCAGATAAGTTATACCCAATGATTTCTAGAATATCTAGTTCATCATCTACTAGTAATATTGTAGTGTCTTTTTTTTTCATCCTGTAAAATAGTACCCGTATTTAATTACTGTAAAATTATCAATTTTTAAAGATATAGACTTATCAAGTCACTAATATTAAGCTACGGTTAAATTATTGTAATTATTTTTATGAAAGGGCTCTAAATGAGTATATTTACTCAAAATTTAAAAACAAACAACAATGAAAAAAATTACGCTATTGGTTGCAATGCTTTTTGCAACGCTATCTATTGGACAAAATATTAAAATCGTAGAGATTGATGCAGATCAAACTAGCACCGATGATATGGAATTTCTTGAGATTCTTACTGAATCTTCAAACCAATCTTTAAATGGGTACATCGTTGTATTTTATAATGGTAACAGTGATCAAAGTTACAGAACCCTAGACCTTACAGGATTTTCCTCTGACTCTAATGGATATTTTATTATTGGAAGTGATCTTTTCCCTGGAGCAGATATCATTATGGGACCAGATAACACTATTCAAAACGGAGCAGATGCAATTGCTATTTACTCAGCAGATGCAGCAAACTTTCCTGACGGAACTTCAGTTACAAGCAGTGGTCTTGTAGACGCTGTTGTTTACGGAACTAGTGACGATGATGATGTAGAGCTTTTGACTGGATTAAATCAAACCACCCAGTGGGATGAGAATCAAAACGGTTTGAAGGATGTTGAGTCTCTTCAATTTGATGCTTCAACAAATGGTTTTTGTACAGGAACTCCTACGCCAAGAGCATCAAATATAGATTGTTCTTCTGCATGCCCAATAAGTCTTTTTGTAGTAAGTGTTACTTGTGACATGGTAACCTCTGGTGTAGACACTTACACCACTACCCTAGGATTTACAGGTGGTGGAACAGCGGCATATACTTTTACAGCATCACAAGGAACTGTTAGTGGAGATAATCCATCATCAAGCGCATCTGGAGAAATTACAATCTCTGGCGTAAATGAAGGAGTAGATTTCACCTACGGTTTAACGAGCGAAAATTGCGACATCTCAAACACTATTAACTCACCATCATGTGAGCCAGGATCTACAGTAAATACAATTGCTGAATTAAGAGCTGGTACCATTGGGAATGACTATACATTAAACGGTGAGGCAGTTGTTACTTTTGTTCAAGGTTTTAGAAATCAAAAATTTATTGAAGATGGTACTGCTGCAATTTTAATTGATGACAACAGTGCAATTATAAGTTCTGCACTTGTTGCTGGTGATGGTATCACTGGTCTTACTGGAACACTAGATGAATTTGGAGGAATGATGCAGTTTAGACCAACAATGAATATTTCTGCTTCTTCTACTGGCAATGCAATTGTAGCGCAATCTGTACTGGCTTCAGATTTAAATGCAAATCCAAACAATTATGAATCTGAGTATGTGCGCATCTTTGAGTATGCAGTTATTGATGCTGCTACAAACCCAACTTGGATTGTAGGAACAGAGTATCAAATGCTTACTCAAAGTGGAAATTATACATTTAGAACATCTTTCTATGACGCAGACTACATCGATGCAGATGTGCCAACAAGTGACACCACTGTAGTCGCTGGTATTATTACAGAGCGTAACGATGGTAGCTACTATATTACTGCAAGAAGCCTTTCTGATTTTGCAAATGACTTAGGGGCTAATGAAAATACCATCCAAGGTTTTGTGATGACACCTAACCCTGCAAACACTTTCATCCAAGTCAAAGGAGCTAGCAATAGCCCTATGTCTTTACAAATTTTTGACATTCTTGGAAAACAAGTACTTACCACAGAAAATGCTAACCTTGTAAATATTCAAAGCTTAACAGCTGGAATGTACATTGTAAAAGCGGTGCAAAACGGCGCCATTACAACTACAAAATTGATTGTAGAATAAGCACACATTTCATTGTAATTAAAGAGGCTGTCTTTCACATAAGACAGCCTCTTTTTATTTTTAGTAGGTTTATAGAAAAAGACCCTTTACCTAATATTATTGTGTACTTTTGGGGGGTCACTTCGGAAATTTTAAAATGCCAACTATACCCGTTTTCAACATACAAACACAACTAGAATTTGAAAAAAAAGCACTTCAGGTTTTCAAATTTCAGTATGAGAACCTTTCTGTATACAAGACCTATTGTGATCTTATAAAGGTAAACCCACACAAGGTTTTAAAAATTAGTGATATCCCATTTCTACCCATTACTTTTTTTAAGCAACAGCCTATTTTAGCAAACAATTATGTTGCAGAAAAAATATTTACCAGCAGTGGTACCACATCAAATACAACTAGCAAACATTATGTGGCAGATTTAAAACTATACAAAACTAGTTTTACAACAGCCTTTAAACAACAATATGGACCAATAGAAGACTATACCATACTAGCGCTTTTACCAAGCTATCTTGAAAGTGAAGGCTCTTCACTGGTCTATATGGTAGATATGCTTATTGCCATGAGCAAACAGCCTAAAAGCGGGTTTTATCTAGACAATCTAGATGCATTGGCCAGCACCATAAAAGCGCTGGAGCTACAAAATAAAAAAACACTGTTATTAGGGGTTTCTTATGCTCTTTTAGACCTTATAGAAGCGCACACTTTTAATCTAGAGCATACTATCATTATGGAAACTGGCGGCATGAAAGGCCGCAGAAAAGAACTTATTAAAGAAGCCTTACACGAAAAACTCTCAAAAGGATTTGGGGTAGAAACGATACACAGTGAGTATGGGATGACAGAGTTACTCTCTCAAGCCTACTCGAAAGGAAATGGAATTTTTAAGTGCCCACCTTGGATGAGGGTAGGTACCAGAGACACTCAAGATCCTCTTGCATGGGTAAGAGGAAAAACCGGTGGCATCAATGTAATAGATTTGGCCAATCAATACACCTGCTCCTTTATAGCCACACAAGATCTTGGAAAAGTCCATGAAGATGGAAGTTTTGAAATACTAGGGCGCTTTGACTCAAGTGATATTAGAGGGTGTAACTTAATGATAGATTAAAATTAAAGGGGGTTATGCTACCTGGATAATAAACTTATTTTTCTTACCGCGTTGCAGCAAAATAAACTTGCCATGAATTAGTGCCGTAGATTCAATAAGATGTCCCTCTTTTACTTTAGTGAAATTCACAGAAACAGAATTTTCTTTTAATGCTCTTCTGGCTTCACCATTAGATTTCAAAAACCCAGTTTTCTCTGCCAAGGCTGCTATTATGTCTAGACCATTTATAAGTTCACTTTTTGCTATGGTGGCCATAGGCACTCCCTCAAAAATACTTAAAAAAGTATCCTCATCAATATTGTTGATGTCTTGTGCTGCAGTTTTGCTAAATAAAATAGTAGAGGCCTCCATTGCCTTTTTACAAGCAGCGGCTCCATGGACTGTAGTAGTTACTTCTTGGGCCAATCTTTTTTGTAGACCCTTGGTGTGCTCTTGCCCCTGATGGTGTGAGATAAGATCATCAATGGTTTGTTTGTCTAAAAAGGTAAATATTTTAATGTATTTGGCAGCATCTTGATCGCTTGTGTTTAACCAATATTGGTAAAACTTGTAGGGAGAAGTTCTTTTAGAATCTAGCCACACGTTTCCGCCCTCACTTTTACCAAATTTACTCCCATCACTTTTTGTTATAAGAGGACATGTTAAGGCATAACCCTTACCAGATGCGATGCGCCTAATTAACTCTGTTCCTGTTGTGATATTTCCCCACTGGTCACTACCTCCCATTTGCAGTGTGCAATCATGGTTTTTGTATAGGTGCAGAAAATCATATCCTTGTACCATTTGATAAGTGAATTCTGTAAAAGACATTCCATCTGCATTTTCGCCACTTAACCTGTTTTTGACAGAATCTTTTGCCATCATATAATTAACCGTAAGGTGCTTACCTACATCACGAATAAAATCAAGAAAAGAAAATTCCTTCATCCAGTCATAATTATTTACCATCACAGCTTGGTTTGCTGCTCCAGAACTAAAATCTAAAAACTGAGATAGTTGTCTACCAACACACTCTTGATTGTGAGCAAGAGTTGCCTCATCTAGTAAATTACGCTCACTAGATTTTCCTGAGGGATCTCCAATCATACCTGTTGCACCACCCACCAAAGCAAAAGGCTTATGACCCGCTTTCTGGAAAAATGACAATAACATTATTGGCACTAGATTACCGATGTGTAAAGAGTCTGCGGTGGGGTCAAACCCCACATAAGCACTTCGCATTGTCTCTAGTAAATGCTTTTGGGTATCTGGCATTACATCGTGGAGCATTCCACGCCATTGTAATTCTTCAACAAAATCTGAAATATCCATCACTTTTAAATTTAAACAAACTTACATAATTCATCTTTTTTTACCGCTTATAATAGCTTATTTTAGTGCGATGATTTTAGTTACGGGCGGTACGGGATTGGTTGGAAGTCACCTGTTGTATTTTTTAGCAGCATCTGGCGCAAATCTGCGCGCTACCCACAGAAAAACTAGTGACCTCTCTAGAGTAGAAAAGATCTTTGGATATTATACAGATAAAAAAACAGCAAGATCTCTTTTTAACACCATTGAGTGGGTACAGGCAGATATTACAAATATTCCAGCACTTACCATAGCTTTTAAAAACTGCAAGCAAGTCTATCATTGCGCTGCAATGATAGACTTTGACCCAAAAAAATACAAGCTATTAAAAAAAGTAAACACACAGGCTACTGCCAATATAGTGAACCTTGCACTGCTGCACGGAATTAAGAAATTATGTTATGTAAGTTCTATTGCAACCCTTGGCACTACAGAAGATGAAAGTAGTATTACTGAAGAAACGCATTTTAATCAAGATGCAGCAAACAATGTGTATAGCCTTACCAAATATGCTGCAGAAATGGAAGTATGGCGAGCCACACAAGAGGGTTTAGATGCGGTTATTGTAAACCCAGGTGTAATTTTGGGGGCTGGATCTTGGCACACTGGAAGTGGAGCTATTTTCAAACTAGCCCATAAAGGGATGTCTTACTTTACATCAGGAAGCATTGCAGTGGTTGATGTTAGAGATGTGGTATTAGCCATGCAAGGCCTTATGAACAGTGACCTTAAAAATGAACGATATATTTTGGTAGGAGCTACCTTGAGCTATAAGGAGTTCACAAAGGAATTAGCACTGGCCTTTGACAAAAATCCTCCTGAAAAAGAAATAGCTGAATGGAAATTACTTTTACTAAGCAGTATTGACGGGCTAGTAAGTAGTTTGTTTGGCACAAAAAGAAAACTCCAAATGGCCAACGTAAAGAGTTTGTACACGCGCTCAAATTACAACGCTCATAAAATCGAGAAAGCTTTATCCTTTAGCTTCACCACTGCTTCTCAAACAATAAAACGTGTAGCATCTGATTATAAATCTGAGTATTAAAGACTTATTGCTTTGAGGCTTTTGTTATAAGTATAGTGTCTTTCTTTTGAAGGGCTACCTTTAATAACTGCTCTATACTATCTCTTTTTATTTTTGGATATATGTCTTGCAGACTATCCAACCTAGCGCCTTTAACACTATCGTTTATTCTTTGCAATTCTTTTGCTCTTTTGTATTGAGCGTATAGCGTGTCTTTTTTGGTTTTTTCGATTTTTAACTTTTCTTCCACCTTTAAAAACAGTTTTTTGTATATATCCAGATCTGAGGCATAATAGGCATTACTTTGTGCAAATTGCAAACTATCTATATGGTGCTTAGAATATAATATAGAGTCTAGCAACACCCCTTTGTTTACTATTATTCTATTATCAATGCTCCTAGCTGCATTAATCATGTAAGCGTCTACTAAAATAGAAACCATGGAGTCTTGAGCAATTAAATTTGCGGGCATCTGTGGCCGCTTTACATCTTGGCAAGCTGCTACAACAAACCCAAAGGCAAGTGCTATTAAAAAATGACGTCCATTTTTTAAAAACCCTGTGTGTTTGTTACGTAGTTTGTTTTTTAGTTTCATCTATTAAATGTTAAACGCTCCCCATTTGTGCTTTTTGCTATTTTACCGTTTTCATAAGCTAGGTGTCCATTGACAAAAGTATGGGTTACTCTAGCCCTAAAGGTAGTACCTTCAAAAGGAGACCAGCCACATTTATAGGCAATATTTTCTTTGGTAACGGTCCATGGAGCATTTGGATTTATCAAAACCAAATCTGCTTTGTAACCTTCTCTGATATATCCTCGATCTTTTATTTCAAATAAAATAGCAGGATTATGGGCTATCTTTTCTACTAATTTCTCTACTGTAATATATCCTTTACGGTGCATCTCAAAGAGTGCCTCTAAGGCGTGTTGTACTAGTGGTCCTCCAGAGGGGGCTTTGGTATAGACATTATCTTTTTCCTCTAGCGTGTGTGGGGCATGATCTGTGGCTATCACATCTATACGGCCTTCATTGAGAGCTTTCCAAAGGCCTTCTCTGTCTTTTTTTGTTTTAACGGCTGGGTTCCACTTTATTTTAGATCCCTTTGACGCATAATCTTCGCTGGTAAACCAAAGATGATGCACACAAACTTCTGCCGTAATTTTTTTGTCTTTTAATGGCTTTTTTTTATCAAAAAGCTTGGTTTCTTTTGCTGTTGAAAGATGAAAAACATGCAGCCTTGCTCCTGTTTTTTTAGCCAGTGCAATGGCCTGGGAAGAGGAAATATAACAGGCCTGTTCACTGCGTATTTCTGGATGCTTTTCCATTGGGATATCATCTCCATAGATAGCTATTGCTTGTTCTAGGTTTTTTTTAATCGTTGCTTCATCCTCACAATGCGTTGAGATGAGCAGATCTGTTTTACTGAAAATTTCTTCTAGTACCTTTGGATTATCTACCAACATATTACCTGTAGAACTGCCCAGAAACAACTTAAGGCCAGCCACCTTGGTTTTATCTACTTTTAATATTTCAGATAAATTGTCATTGGTGCCACCAAACATAAAAGAATAATTAGCGTGCGCATCTTTGGCCGCTATAGCAAATTTTTCTTCTAATAAATCTATGGTTGTGGCTTGAGGTACCGTATTTGGCATTTCAATAAAAGAAGTGATTCCTCCCGCAACAGCAGCACGAGACTCTGTTTTAATTGTTGCCTTGTGGGTTAGTCCTGGCTCTCTAAAATGAACTTGATCATCTATCATCCCAGGGATGAGGTAAAATCCGTCTGCATCTATCACTTTGGTATCTGCATTTTTTACGCTAATAGAAGGTGCAATCTCTGCAATACGATCTGCCTCAATAAGGACATCACCACTGGTGATGGTTCCTTCATTTACTATTTGAGCATTCTTTATTAATACTGTACGCATTATATGTCTAATATTTTAAATATACTTTTCAATTTCATGGCAAGGACTCCAAAAATAGCCTCAGAAATAATTCCTTTGCTCATTTTTGATGTACCCTTGGTTCTGTCTGTAAAAATTACAGGCACTTCTTTTATTTTAAATTTACTGAGATAGGTTTTAAACTTCATTTCTATTTGAAATGCATAGCCAACAAACTTAATAGCATCAAGATTTATAGCCTCTAAAACATGACGCCTGTAGCAAATAAACCCAGCTGTGGTGTCATCAATTTTCATGCCCGTTATCCAGCGAACATATCTTGAAGCTCCCCAAGACAATAGTACTCTATTCATGGGCCAATTTACAACATTGACTCCCGTCACATAGCGAGAACCAATTACCATATCGCAATTTTCATTTTCGCAGGCACTGTAAAGTCTAAGAAGATCCTTGGGGTTGTGAGAAAAATCTGCATCCATTTCAAAGATAAAGTCATAGTGCCTTTTTAAAGCCCATTTAAACCCTGCAATATAGGCGGTTCCTAGGCCCAGTTTTGAAGTTCTTTTTAATAAAAAAATGTTATCTGGATACTCTTTAATTAATTGCTCAACTTGTGCAGAGGTGCCATCTGGGGAGTTGTCATCTACCACAAGTATATCAAAGTCTCGTTGCAACAATATAATATCGCGCAACAATGGTTCAATATTCTCAATCTCATTATAGGTTGGTATTACAACCAATGCGTTAGACATACTACTTAAGTTAATATAACAAAGGTACTTTTTTTAAACCATATCTTACAGGTAAAAAAATGTATTTCCCGCCCTACTGATCTTGCACAATATGTTATCTTTAACCTAAAAAAAACTGTGCAGTATCTAGATAGAATTTATACATCACAAGACTGGATTACACTGCTTTTGTTATGCTGCATTATCATTACAACCGCAGTAAAGATAGCATACCCGCTTAGATTTCAAGAGTTTTTAAAGTTACCATTAAGCAATAAATACTTTTTTGTTTTTGGAAAAAACGACCCTATATACCACCTTTTTAATGTGTTATTATTTATACCTCAAGCCATTTGCGTTGCCTTACTACTGTACAAAGTTATCGCTTGGCAAAATCCAACAATGCTCTTAAATACTCCTTTTCTATTCGTCAAAATACTAGGAGTTGTTGTCGGGTTTGTGCTAACAAAGATTATCCTGGAAAAAACCATAGGAATCATCTTTAATATCGAAAACATCATACACCAATATGTGCATCAAAAATTAAGTTATAGAAACCTAATGAGTGTTTTGTTTTTAATTATGCTCTTTATAGTTGTATATGTTACCCCAATTAATAAAGATATAATGCTGGTATTTTGCCTATTAACTGTTGTTATAAACGCAATTGCATTATTTTACAGCTACAAAACCAACGGAAAATTAATAATAACGAACTTCTTTTATTTTATTTTGTATCTTTGCGCTCTGGAAATTTCGCCCTACATCATACTATATAAGGTATTTACGTAACTGGTTGAATTTTTATAAAGTGATGCTTATGAAAGTGAAAACTATATTAGTTTCTCAACCTGAACCAAAGGTAGAAAATTCCCCTTATTTTGATCTAATTGATAGGCAAAAGGTGAAAATAGATTTCATCCCTTTTATTCATGTAGAAGGTGTTTCTGGGAAACAAGTGCGATCTCAAAAAGTGGATCTTGCTAATTACACCGCTATCATTTTAACGAGTCGCAACGCTGTAGATCATTTCTTTAGAATTGCAGATGAACTTCGTTTTAAAGTGCCAGATACTATGAAGTATTTTTGCCAAAGTGAAGCTGTGGCCTATTACTTGCAAAAATATGTAGTGTACAGAAAACGAAAAATATATGTTGGTAAGAGAACTTTTACCGAGCTATCTCCACTAATAAAAAAATACAAAACAGAGAATTTCTTACTTCCTGCGAGCGATAAATTAAAACCTGAAGTGCCACGAGTTTTAAATGAATTGAACGTTCAATGGACAGAATCTGTTTTCTACAAAACAGTAGTTAGCGATTTGAGTAATCTTAGAAATGTGTATTACGACATCTTGGTTTTCTTTAGTCCAAGTGGTATTGAATCTCTCTTTGAAAACTTTCCAGATTTCAAACAAAATGATACGCGTATCGCCGTATTTGGCAACACAACCGTAAAGGCATCTCTAGAAAAAGGATTGCGTGTAGATATTCAAGCTCCAACACCAGAAACTCCTTCAATGACTATGGCTCTTGAAAAATACATCAAACAGCAAAACAAAAAATAATACCTCATCACTTTGTGTTTTAGACAGCACGGTTCTTAGGTGTTTATAACACATAAAAAAATCCGATTTCAATATTGAAATCGGATTTTTTTATAATATCACACTAGAAAATTACCCTTTCAACGGCGCTCCCTCTAGTATTTCTTTGCTAGCATATTCCTCAAATTGTTTGAAATTTGCTTTAAAAGATGCTGCTAGTTTGTGAGCTGTTTCATAATATCCTTTATCATTGTTCCAGGTGCCTCTTGGGCTTAAAACCTCCGTTGGTACATTTGGACACACTCTTGGTTGGTTTAAACCAAAGACAGAGTGAACGTGATAATTGTCTTTATTGGCAGCATCTAAAGAGCCGTCCATAGCAGCGGTTATCATAGCACGGGTATACTTTAATTTCATTCTTGTTCCAACCCCGTAAGGGCCACCGGTCCAACCCGTGTTTACTAGCCAAACATTTACTCCTGCCTTGGTCATTTTTTGACTTAACATTTCGGCATATTTTGTTGGATGTAAAGGCATAAATGGCGCACCAAAACATGCTGAAAAACTTGGCTGAGGCTCTGTTACTCCTGCTTCTGTTCCTGCAACCTTAGCCGTATAACCACTTATAAAATGATAAGCCGCCTGTCCAGGAGTTAATTTAGCAATTGGAGGCAAGACACCAAAAGCATCTGCGGTTAAGAAAAATATATTTTTAGGATTCTTCCCTAAAGAAGGCTGCTGTATATTATCAATATGAGTAATTGGATAACTAACACGTGTGTTTTGAGTTATTGAGATGTTTGTATAGTCTACGACACCTTGATCATCCATGATCACATTTTCTAGTATCGCTCCAGATTTGATTGCTTTAAAGATATCTGGCTCATTTTCTGCAGAAAGATTAATCACCTTTGCATAACAACCGCCTTCAAAATTAAAGACAGTGTTTTCTGCGGTCCAACCATGCTCATCATCACCAATTAGCCTTCGTTTAGGGTCTGCAGAGAGGGTTGTTTTTCCTGTGCCAGACAAACCAAAGAATATCGCCGTTTGGCCGTCCTCACCTACATTGGCAGAACAGTGCATAGGTAAAGTGTTTTTATAAACCGGTAAGATGAAATTTAAAGCAGAAAAAATTCCTTTTTTAATTTCTCCTGTATAACCAGTACCTCCTATTAAAGCTATTTTCTTCTCAAAATTTAAGATTGCAAAATTGTGTTGACGTGTTCCATCAACAGCTGCATCTGCCATAAAACCAGGTGCGTTTACAATCAACCACTCTGGATCAAACCCTTCTAGCTCAGTTGCTGTTGGGCGTAAAAACATGTTATATGCAAACATGTTTGACCATGGATACTCATTGATAACCCGTATGTTTAATTTGTATTGTGGATCTGCACAAGCATAACTGTCACGAACATATACTTCCTTATCAGATAGATAGGCTGTTACCTTATCATACAATGCATCAAATTTGTCTGCATCAAAAGGAATATTGATATCCCCCCACCACACTTTGTCTTGCGTGACAGCATCTTTAACAATGAACCGATCTAAGGGAGAACGCCCGGTAAACTCGCCAGTATTTACTGCAAGCGCACCGTTATCTGCCTGTTTTGCCTGTCCTTTTTGTAATGATTGTTGGTGAAGTTGTTTTGCAGAAAGTTGATAGTTAACTTTTGCATTCTTGATTCCATATTGATCAATAGAAATCGTGTTTGTAGTTTGGTTACTAGCCGCCATACTTTTTTTTAATTGTTGTGTAGCAAAAATAACAAAACATACATAAGTAATAATACTATATCACCTTATTTATCCAAACTGAGTGTTAATAAGTTATCCCACAACAGGTTCTATAAAAACCCGAAAGCTAGTGTCATACTACTCTATTTCGTTTTAATAACACTATATGCTAATAAAGCCCAACCAAATATAAGTAGCAAGCCTCCAATAGGTGTAACGGGCGCTAGAAAAGAAACGGAAAATGGCAAGAGACTTTTAAGTGCAAGAAAATATAAAGAGCCAGAAAAAAAGAACGTTCCAAAAACAAAAAACCTGAAAACTCCTTTTACTTTTTTTATCTCTAATCCAGGAATCAATGCTAAGGCTAATAAAGCCAATGCATGATACATCTGGTAGGTCACACCCGTCTGGAAAACGGCCAATGAATCTGGGGAAATCAATGGCTTAAGACCATGGGCACCGAAAGCCCCCATTACAATTGCAAGCATTGCCAAAAGACTAGCAATTATGACTATATTTTTATGGTATTTTATCATAGTGTATGGTACAAATTTGTATTTTCGTCAATGTCTTTACAGCACTATAAAGATAATTAAAACCAAATAGATGAGAAACATATTAATTATAGGCGCCGGTCGCTCTGCAACAAGTTTAATTAAGTATTTATTAGACAAAAGTGCTGCAGAAAATTTATTCTTGACCATTGGAGACATCAATATTGAAAATGCACAAAAGCTTACCAGTGGTCATCCTAATGGGCGCGGCATTTTGTTAGATGTCTTTGATGAGCAGCAGCGTAAACAAGCTGTTAAAGATAGTGATGTTGTTATCTCAATGCTTCCTGCTCGTTTCCATATAGAAGTAGCTCGAGATTGTATTTCTTACGGAAAACATTTGGTTACAGCCTCTTATATTAGCGATGATATGCAACAACTAGATCAGGTGGCTAAAGAAAAAGGACTTGTGTTTATGAACGAGATTGGGCTTGACCCTGGCATTGATCATATGAGCGCCATGCAAGTTATAGACAGTATAAAAGATAAAGGAGGCAAAATGCTCTTATTTGAGAGCTTTACAGGAGGTCTGGTTGCTCCCCAGAGTGACAACAACCTTTGGAATTATAAATTTACCTGGAATCCTCGCAATGTGGTATTGGCAGGTCAAGGAGGCGCTGCAGAGTTTATACAAGAAGGAAAGTTTAAATACATACCATACAATAGACTTTTTAGAAGAACAGAATTTATTGAAGTTGAAGGCTATGGGAAATTTGAGGTATATGCAAATAGAAATAGCCTAAAGTATCAAAGTGTATATGGTCTTGAAGATATTCTCACCCTCTATAGAGGAACCATACGTAGGGTAGGGTTTAGTAAGGCCTGGAATATGTTTGTACATCTTGGAATGACAGATGACACTTACAGTATTCCAAACTCAGAAAACTTAAGTTATCGTGAATTTGTAAATAGCTTTTTACCCTATTCACCCACAGATAGTGTTGAACTGAAGTTAAGACATAGCCTTAAAATTGACCAAGATGATTTAATGTGGAATAAAATTGAAGATCTTGATATCTTAAACCCAACCAAAACCCTTGGTATTAAAGATGCTACACCAGCACAAGGACTACAAAAAATACTTATGGATAGCTGGAGTTTGGCTCCAGATGATAAAGACATGATTGTAATGTACCATAAGTTTGGCTATGAACTAGAGGGTAAAAAATACCAAATAGATAGTAAAATGGTTGCCATTGGCGATGACCAAGACTACACTGCAATGGCAAAAACTGTTGGCTTGCCCGTTGCAATTGCAGCTCTTAGAATATTAAATAAAGAAATTACAACCCCTGGTGTACAATTACCGTTAAACAAAGAAGTGTATGAGCCAATTCTAAAAGAGTTGCAAGAATTTGGTATTCACTTTACAGAAACCGAAGTCCCGTATTTGGGTTACAACCCAATGAATGTAGTTGGCTAAGGTTTTTCATCTCATAAAAAGAAAGCCTGTTTAAAATTAGTTTTAAACAGGCTTTCTTAAATAATATAGCGTAATGCTTTGCTAGGCTATCTTCTATTGAGAAACATCATTATAAAATACAGTAAGGTTGCCAAAGACCCTAAAGCGGCTACTAGGTAGGTTCTAGCTGCCCATTTTAAAGCATCTTTTGAGCCGGCTAATTCTTCATTTGTGACAATGCGCTCTTTTTCAAGCCAGGCCAAGGCGCGATTACTTGCGTCATACTCAACGGGTAGGGTAATGATAGAGAAAGCGGTGGTTATTGCAAATAAAACAATCCCTAATAGAAATATATTAGTGCCAAAAATAGACCCTGTACCAGAGAGTACTAGACCAATCATTATAACAATGTTTGACAACTTACTGGCAATGCCAACGGCAGGTACAATTTTACTTCTTAGCGTAAGCCAGCTATAGGCTGTGGCATGCTGCACAGCATGACCAACTTCATGGGCTGCAACAGCTGCAGCTGCCGCATTTCGCTGGTTGTATACAGATTGACTTAAATTTACAGTCTTGTTTAAGGGGTTGTAATGATCTGTTAATTGACCACTAACACTAATTACATCTACGTCTGTAATTGAGTTATCGGCAAGCATTTTTTCGGCAATTTCTCTGCCACTCATGCCATTTTTTAACTGTATTTTAGAATAGTGTTTAAACTTGTTTTTTAATTTTTTGCTAATATAAGAACTCGCCAAAAAGATAAGTCCCGCAACGATATAATATCCCATCATAAGAATTTGTAATTTTAATTATTTAGCATACTGCAAAAAGTGTGCTATTTTTTTATCCTACAATATTAATAATTTTTCCAGGCACAACAATCACCTTTTTAGGCACTCGCCCATCTAGTTGCTGTATGGTTTTTGGATTTGCCATCACAGCAGCTTCTATGTCCTCTTTCGACATAGCTAGTGGTAGTTCCATTTTAAAACGCATTTTACCATTAAAAGAAATTGGGTATTCTTTACTGCTTTCCACCAAATGGCTTGGATCAAAAACTGGAAACCCGGCCCCAGAGATACTCTCTTGGTGTCCTAATTTACTCCACAACTCCTCTGCAATGTGAGGTGCATATGGTGAAATTAAAATCGTTAAGGGTTCTAGGATTTCTTTGCTGTTGCACTTTTGAGCTGTAAGCTCATTTACGGCAATCATAAAAGTAGAAACCGAGGTATTGAAACTGAAATTTTCAATATCATCTTCTACCTTTTTTATGGTTTTATGTAGCACCTTTAAAGCATCCTTATTTGCTGGAGTCTGAGAAACATTAAAAACCTCATCTGTACCTAAATGAAATAAACGCCATAGTTTTTTCAAGAAACTATGTACCCCAGAAATACCTGCAGTACTCCAGGGTTTTGCTTGTTCTAGTGGGCCTAAAAACATTTCATACATACGTAGGGTATCTGCGCCATATTGGCTGCAAATATCATCTGGATTTACCACATTATATTTTGACTTAGACATTTTTTCAATCTCGCGCCCCACTTTAAAACTGCCGTCATCTTCTGTTATAAACTCAGCATTTTTAAATTCAACGCGCCAGTTTTTGAAAGCCTGAATATCCAGTTGGTTAGAGGTGTTTACAAAAGAAACATCTGTGTGTATGGGCTGTGTGGTATAGCCTTTGATTTTACCTTTAGAAACAAATTTATTTTCTCCAGCTACTCTATATGCAAATGCACTCTCTCCCAAAATCATTCCTTGGTTGATCATTTTTTTGAAGGGTTCTTTTACTGGTACGTGCTGCAAATCATATAAAAACTTTACCCAAAATCGGCTATACAATAAATGGCCCGTACCGTGTTCACTACCTCCAATATACAAGTCAACATTTTGCCAATAATCTAGGGCCTTTTGGCTTGCAAATACCGTATCTCTGTCTGCCTTTTCCATGTATCTAAAAAAATACCAGCTACTACCAGCCCATCCTGGCATGGTATTTAGCTCCAGCGGAAATACATTTTGGTTATCTATGAGATTGTTACTTACCACGGCACATTTTTGAGCATCCCAGGCCCACATATCTGCACGTCCAAGGGGCGGCTCTCCTGTTTCTGTGGGGAGGTATTTTTCAATCTTTGGAAGCTGAATAGGCAAGTGGTCTACGGCTATGGTATGAGGTAAACCGTTTTTATAATACACCGGGAAGGGTTCTCCCCAATAACGCTGTCTTGAAAACACCGCATCACGGAGCCTATAATTTGTTTTGCCAGTTCCAGCACCTATTTTTTCTAACTCATAAATAGCAAGCTTTACCGCTTTTTTATAAGATAAGCCATCTAAAAAATCACTGTTAGTAATTACGGCTGTGTCTTTATCACTAAAGGCAAGCTCGCTGATATCTGCATTTTGAAAAACATTAGGGATTGGTAAATCAAAATGTTTGGCAAAATCATAATCTCTTTGATCTCCGCATGGTACAGCCATGACAGCTCCGGTTCCGTAGCCTGCCAAAACATAGTCTCCAATCCAAATTTGGATAGGTTGTTTAGAAAATGGGTGCTGGGCATATGCTCCTGTAAACACACCACTTATGGTTTTTACATCTGCCATACGTTCACGCTCACTTCTTTTTGCTGTGGCCTTTATATAAGCATCAACGGCTTGTTTTTGATCTGGCGTGGTAAGTGAAGCCACCAACTCATGTTCTGGAGCTAAAGTCATAAAACTTACACCAAATATGGTGTCTGGACGTGTGGTAAACACCGGTATTTTTGCGTCGTGCCCTTTTACATTAAAAACAACTGTAGCTCCTACAGATTTTCCAATCCAATTGCGCTGGGTTTCTTTTATAGATTCACTCCACTGCACGGTGTCTAGATCTTGTAACAGGCGTTCTGCGTATGCAGAAATACGCATGCTCCATTGTTTCATTTTTTTGCGAACCACGGCATAACCTCCTCTTTCACTTACACCATTTACTATTTCATCATTGGCCAACACGGTTCCTAGCTCTGCACACCAGTTTACTTCGGTTTCTGCCAAGTAGGTTAATCTGTACCCTAAAAGTATTTGCTGTTGTATTTCATCAGAAAACCCAGACCATTGGTTTGCTGTAAATAGTGCAATCTCATCATCGCACACAGCTGTAACAGTTGCGTTTCCATCTTGTTTGAAAATAGCAACTAAGGAAGAAATACTGCGCGCTTTATCACTGGCTTTACAATACCAACTATCAAAGAGTTTGGTGAAAATCCATTGTGTCCATTTATAATATGCTGGATTTGATGTACGCACCTCTCTGCTCCAATCATAAGAAAAACCTATATTGTCTAACTGTTTTCTGTATCCTGTAATGGTATTTGATTGATTATCTACCCCGCCCTCTATATTTACTTGTGTGGTCTGCGCTGGATGCTGGCCTGTTTGAATAGCATACTGCTCTGCGGGCAACCCAAAAGAATCATAGCCCTGGGGGTGTAGTACATTAAACCCTTTATGCCGTTTATATCTCGCATATACATCACTGGCAATATACCCTAGAGGGTGGCCAACATGTAAGCCAGCGCCAGATGGGTAAGGGAACATATCTAGCACATAGTACTTTGGTTTTTGACTTTCATTAGATGCGTGAAAAGTTCCGTTATTTGCCCAATGCTTTTGCCATTTGGCTTCAATTTCATTAAAATGATACTTACTCATTGATCCTGGGTTTATGATTAACAAATTTACATCTATTGTCCGAATTGCTCAAGATACCAAGCCCAAAACTTGAAATTCAAATTAAAGCCAAGCAATGCTTAAAAACAGTAAAGTCATACCCTGTGTTTCAATGAATTTCGTATTTTTACTGCACAACAAATACGTTCAATTCTAGTTATACCTCTATGGCATCCTCTTTTGAAACATTTCAGAAACGCAGATTAATTTCATCCTATTTTTCGGTAGTTCTGAGCATCTCTTTGGTATTGTTTTTACTAGGACTTCTCGGGCTATTGGTGTTAAATAGCCAAAAGGTTGGTGACTATTTCAAGGAACAAATTCCTCTCGTGGTGTTTTTAAAAGACAGTGCCAAAGAAGCAGAAATAACACAACTAAAACAAAGTCTAGCTCTGGCAGATTTCACAAAAGAAGCAATCTATGTTACAAAAGAGCAGGCAGCACAGCAGCACAGTGCAACTATTGGTGAAGATTTTATGGAATACCTTGGTGACAACCCCCTGCAAAATAGTATTGATGTGCGTTTATTGGCAAAATTTGTTACGCCACAAAAAATTCAGACCATTGTAACACAACTTAAAAACAAAGATTTTGTAGATGATGTTATCTACGACAAACCCCTAATAGAAAAACTCACAGATAATATTACCAAAATTAGCTTCTGGGTGATGGTTACTGCAGGGGTATTTTTAATTATTGCCATACTACTAATTAACAGCTCTATAAGGCTGTCTGTGTACTCGAAGAGATTTACCATAAAAACCATGCAAATGGTAGGAGCTACAAAACGCTTTATTAGACTGCCTTTTATCTTAAGGAGTTTACGCCTTGGTGTTATTGGGGCCTTTTTGGCCATGTGGGGCATGGCTGGTGTGATGTACTACAGTGACAAAAGTTTCCCAGATCTTGAACTATTGAGTGACAAAATAATGCTAGGGAGCTTGTTTGGGTTTGTGTTTTTGATGGGTTTATTTATTTCATGGATAAGTACTTATTTTGCTACACAGCGCTTTTTAAATTTAAAAACCGATGAGCTATATTACTAAAGCTATTGGAGCGGTAGCTTGTTTGTTTCTATTGCAAAGTTGCATTATCAATAATGCAAAAAAACAGGAGTGTATTATAAAACAAATTATAGTAACCCAAATATACGCTACAGATGCTGCAGATATTTTTTTCAAAGAAGCCAATGGAGATTTTTATTACATCAATAGAGGTGCGGAGAGGAATTTGGACTTAAAACAACTAGAGCGCAAAGTAATGGGAGAAAAAATAACACTACACCTCTACAAGTTTTGGTTTGGCCTTGAGAGCAATCATATTTCACAATTAGGTTTGGGAGAGGAAATACTTTTCACAGAATTTTAATTCCCTACCTTTGTTATTAATTTAGATAACCTTTAAATATTACCCTACTCTTTAGACACTATTATGGGAGAAAAAAAACGAAAACAAATCGCCAAAGCGCATTTTATTTTTGAACGTAAAAATTATATTTTTATGGCCATAGGAGCTGGGCTTATTGCTTTAGGCTTTATATTAATGTCTGGAGGAGGAAGTAATGACCCTGCAGTATTTAATCCTGAAATTTACAATTGGAGACGCATCCGTCTTGCACCTGCACTTATATTGATTGGCTTTGGAGTTGAGGTGTATGCCATTTTATTAGATACTAGAAAAAAGAGATAAATGGACGTATTGGACGCTATTATTCTTGGAATAATCCAAGGTTTTACAGAATTTTTACCTGTATCTTCAAGTGGTCACCTAGAACTAGGGAAAGCTATTTTAGGAGACAACTCTATCCCTGAAGAAAGTCTTCTTTTTACAGTAATACTTCACTTTGCAACAGCATTAAGCACCATAGTGGTTTTTAGAAAAGACATTGTTGAAATTTGTACTTCGCTGTTACAATTTTCTTGGAATGAAGAGACACAATTTGTGTCAAAAATTGTAATCTCTATGCTTCCTGCCGTTGTGGTAGGATTGCTTTTTGAAGAAGAACTAGAATCCTTTTTTGGAGGAAACATTGCCTTTGTAGGGTTTATGCTACTAGTTACTGCGCTACTTTTGTGGCTGGCAGATAGATCTAAAAACACCGGCAAACCAGTTACGTTTAAAAATGCCCTTATTATTGGACTATCTCAGGCGGTAGCTATGTTGCCTGGCATCTCTAGAAGTGGAGCTACCATCTCTACCTCCGTACTTCTGGGTAATGACAAAAGTAAAGCGGCGCGATTCTCTTTTTTAATGGTAATTCCATTAATCTTTGGAAAAATTGCCAAAGATATACTGGGCGGAGAACTAACCACGGAGGCTACCAATTTTAGTACATTAGGTATCGGTTTTATTGCGGCCTTTATAAGCGGATTGATTGCCTGTACATGGATGATTAAATTAGTGAAAAAAAGTAAACTTTCTTACTTTTCTATCTATTGTGTAGTGGTGGGATTACTTGCCATTGGTTTTGGTTTATACAGTTAAATATAAAGCATGGATCTGAGCAAACTACAAAAACAAGATTACCAAACAGGACAAGTACTTCTTGTAGACAAACCTCTGGGCTGGACTTCTTTTCAGGTGGTAAACAAAGTAAGATGGCTAATACGTCAAGGCTTTGATATCAAAAAAATAAAAGTAGGCCATGCCGGCACACTAGACCCCTTGGCTAGTGGACTACTAATTTTGTGCACCGGAAAATTCACCAAACAAATAGAAACATATCAAGCCCAGCAAAAAGAATATACAGGCACTATCACTCTTGGAGGTACCACACCTAGTTATGATTTGGAAACACAGATAGACCATCGGTTTGATATTGCTGGTATTACACAAGAAGCTATTAATAAGGCTCGTATGCAATTTGTAGGTGATATTATGCAACAACCTCCTGTTTTTTCTGCCTTAAAAAAAGAAGGAAAACGCTTATATGAATATGCCAGGGCTGGAGAAACAGTAAACATACCAAAACGTGGGGTACATATATCTGCTTTTGAAATTACTGGTATTAATCTGCCTGATGTGCACTTTAGAGTAGCCTGTAGTAAAGGGACTTATATAAGATCTTTGGCACACGATTTTGGAAAAGCACTAAATAATGGCGGGCATCTATCTGCATTACGCCGCACAAAAATTGGCGAATTTGATGTTAAAAACGCACATACCATTGAAGCTGTAATTGCACACTTTGATGGTTCTGTAGAATCTTAAAATTTATTTTAATACCTCTGTAATATCATCGATAATACTCTGGCCTTTATCTTTGGTATACCAAATTTGTAAGTCTTTTTTAAACTCTGGGCTAAGGCTGCCATTGGCCGCTTTGTAATGGGCCACCATTTTTGTAGCCTCGCTGGGTCTTGGACCCCATTGCCCAATAATATCTCCAGAGACCTCATCTACAGCAATTAACTTGGGAATGGCCATGGCTCCATTGGTTAAGAAGTGTTGCATTAAATCTATATGCGCATCACGCAAGGCTACTTTTAAAGTAAGATGTGGTGTTATGGAGGCAATTTTATTGAGCACTGGCAAAGATTGTGCGGCGTCACCACACCAACTCTCTGTGAGTACTAGCCAAGTTACTTTCTTTTGATAATTAGAAAAAAGAGCTTGATGAGTTTCTGAAATTTTTGTGGTTTTATCCAAGCGCCTCATTCTTGCATCATTAAGCTTGGTGTAATTAATCAGGGCATCTGTTTGATTTGGCCCAGTGGTGGTTTTTAATTTAGCATGGTTTGAAACTTCCTCTCTAAACTCTTTATAGGTAGCGCCTGCTGCTAATGCATTGCTTATTAATGCTTGTTTTGTGTTCATCTAATTTTAATATGTTTATAAGTAAACTATAGATGTAAACTTACTATCATTAATAATTCAAAAAAAATAATCAATACATTTTAACTAAAGTCTTCAAAAAAGATTTCAGTTTTACCAAAAATGTGTAATTTTAGTTACTGAAATATAAATGTAACCATCTATTAACTAAAACTTTAAAATCATGAAAAAAAATTATTTCACAATCGCATTAGTTTTCTGCTTTGCTTTTATGGGTATCGCACAAAACACAGTAACAGTAGATGCAAGTGCAGAGCAACTTGGCTACGCAACTGTATTAAACCTAGATGGTAGTTTTGCATTTGGATCACCTTGGGGTGTGCCAGATTTACAAACCATAGTAGATCCTGCAAATAATACTATGAGTTTGCATCCTAATTTCAACACCTACGGTGATAATCTAGCTGATCCATTTTGGGTAAATCAAACATCATTGCTTGGCGCTAAATTCATGCTCATGGAAACCTATGTTCAGAGCACCGAGTTAGTTGGCAGTCCACTCACTTTTGAAGGTACTGTCCAGGAAAACACACTTCAAGATAATGGATATGTTGTCTTTAATGTAAATAATGGACCGCTACTAGGGCAACACCAATCAGTGCCTGCAGATTTTGGAGGAGCATTTACAACCGATGGAGTAACTGAAGATTTAGTGCTTTTACTTGATGAGGGGAGTGATCCAGATCCCAACGATGGCTGTGAACCGGTTACTAATTCTGATGATTTAGCAGGAAAAATTGCACTAATTAGAAGAGGAACTTGTGAATTTGGCTTTAAGGCATTGGTAGCACAAAATGCAGGTGCTATTGCTGTTGTTGTGATTAATAATGTTGAAGGTGCTCCTATTGTAATGGCGGGCGGTGATTTTGGAGATCAGGTGACTATTCCTGTATTAATGGTTTCTGATGTAACTGGCGCAGCGATTGTTGCAGAATTAGCCGCTGGCAATACAGTAAATTCAACATTGTTTTTTACAGATTATAATCCATATGCTTTTATCAAAGTTTTTAATAGTGATTTTTCTGTTGTCAAGGATGTGTACGCATCTTTAGAAGAAGCTGGAACTGAATTCTCTTTTACCTTTGACGATATTGGGGATGAAGATGCTTTTGTTCAGTATGGTTTTGGAGTTGCGGGAATAAATGCAAACCCTGCAGATGAGGCATCTTTAGGAAGCGTTGTTGTAACAAGCAACACATTATCGGTTAGCGACTTTACTACTATTAATGTTTCGCTTTTCCCAAACCCAACAACTCAAAATATAACTATCCAGTCAGATAAGCAAATTACAGATGTTGCAATTTACAATACACTTGGACAAATTGTAAAGAATGCCTCTCCACAGGCAACTAACTTTTCTGTAGAAACATCTAACTTAAATACGGGTGTTTATTTTGTAAGCTTAAAAACAGATACGGCTAGCAAAACAATAAAGTTTATCAAACAATAAAATTATTTTATATTTAAAAAAAAGGTAATTGCTCAAGTTTGAGCAATTACCTTTTTTTATACACCTCTTGGATATTTTTAGAACTTACTCTTTTGAAGCGTAAGATATTTATTATTGGTAGTGTCTATATCTAAGGCGCGCAAGGTCTGTATATACCTATTTATATACATTTTAGGGGTAGAGGTATCGGCTTGTAATAATGCTTCAAGCCATTTTTTTGCGGTGGTATAATCATTTTTAAAATAATAACCATCTGCTAACTTTTTATACACAGCTGGAGTTCCGTACCCATCTTTTACATACTGCTCATAGACTCTCATTAAATCAATGTCTTTGTTGACGTCTGTCTTTTCTATTGCAGTAGTTTGAGCAGCTGCGGTTGTACTTAAAGAAAATAAAAAAAACAGGGTTACTAATGTAAATGACTTCATGTGGTTTATTGTAAAAATTGGTTTCTGTTAGGTATTAAATAATACTAGGGCGCTAAAAATATAAAAAAATTGTTAATGAAAAGACCAGGGATCTTTAATAGCGTTTTACAGCTTAATTATTTTCTTGGTTGTGCTTCCAAAGGACCCTGTAAAGGTAGCAAATAATGCGCCTCTCCAGCTATCTTGTAGCTCAAGTGTAAGAGTCCCGTTTGCTTGGTTTACTTGCTTATTGTAAAGCTCTTGGCCAAGAATGTTGGTAATTGTTACCCTAAGAGTTCCTGCTACATCTTTAAATTTAAAACTAACATTATCCTTAGCCGGGTTTGGAAAAGGCCCAGTAATGGTCTGTAATTTAAAATCTGCGGACCCTAATTCACCCACTTGTATGGTCCAATACCCTTGTGGGGCAACCATAGGTCTAGTTAGAGTTTTTCCAGAAGTTGCCTGAGCCCATATGTAATACTCAACATTTGTTGTTTGCACCGTAATATCTGAGCTCCAGATATCATTACTGGTTAAACTCATAGCTGCTTCTTGGTAGGTAGTATCGCCCACTTCTCTGTAAAAAACAGATGCATTTGCTACTCCGCTATTGTGTTTTATACTTGCCTCTATGGTAATGCTCGTGTTTTCTGGGGCAGTGGGTATGGCTTGATGTACAATCCAAAGAGGGTCTTCAACACCAATAGAATGGGTGATGCAATGAATAGCACCCAAAGAAGAAATTAAATTCTCTCCTTGATTATCTACATCTATCCCAACAACATTGTATCCTGGCATTAAATCACGCCACTGAGCTAGGGCGGGGTTGTCTACACTTGGCCGGTAGGTTGGCACTAATATTGTTTTATTAACAAACACTGCATTGGTGTACGTTCTGTAATATCCTCCGCTATCTGGATAATTACCACTGGTACTTGGAGGCGCATCAATCCAGTTAATTTTGTAAGGAGTCCCGAAGGCAGAAACCTCATTGTCCAGAACCTCTTGGATATTTGCTTCTATCTGCGGGCCGTCTGCAACCCCTTGTGGATATCTGCTCACCACGAGGGTTTGCTCATCGATGAGTTTCATGTGCATATCGATGTGGTTGATAACATCATAGGGAAGGGCCTGCATTTTTATATAATTCTGGATGCCCATATAATCTTCCATGATTTGATCTATTTGAGCTTCTGTTTTGGCAGATACATTATAGGGGTTTCCTGGCTCGTTTTCTTCTAGTATTAGCTCAGAGGCAAAGGCATTTCCCAGTCCATCACTCATATAATTTCCACCTGTATTTACTAAATCATTGGGAGCCGTGTCTGTCACATACAAGGGGATATCAAAAAGCATAGCATGGCCAAAGGGCACAGTATCATCATTGGGTCTAGGTCTATTGTATATCCAATCTGTAAGAGCTCTGTCTCCAACCTGATTCTCATAAATTGTATTTCCGGCATAATCACGTATCCAGATGCTATCCCAATCTCTATCCATGAATATAACATTGGTTAAATCTATTCCTGCACTAGTGAGTGTATTTGTAACCGCATTTTGGTTTTGAGTTGTGATAACAACTTTACATTCTTGAACTCCAGCGGCCACAATTTGAGTTAAAATACCATCATAATTTGCCTGCCAAGTTATGACCAAATATTCTATTTCTTCCCACTCTGCAGCTGCCCTAACAGGAACACTTGGAGGTGGGGTCATGGTGTATTTTGCGAACTGATAGTCTGAAATTATTTGCTTTTCAGTTTCAGTTAGCCCCTTTGGCAACTGTGCGCTTACAAGTGTGGTTGCAAAGAGTATTCCTAGAGCTATATACCTGTGTAAAAGTGTTTTCATGCGATATTTTTTATAAAAGTCTGAAACTTTTGTGAATTACAGTGGTAGTAAGGATATTTATATGAGATTTAAAATTCTAATCTCAGATTATTAGGCAAGGTAAGAAAGAAATAACGCTCTGTCTATCTCTCTGGCTCCTAAACTCCCGAGATGATTGGTATATACCTGACAGTCTATCAAGGTGTAGTTTTGTGTAATACTCCAAGCTACCAAATGAGCAAAAGCAATTTTTGAAGCGTCTGTCTTTATGCTAAACATACTCTCCCCGCTGAAGAGCTTCTTTTCAGGTAGATCTATACCATATAGGCCTCCAACGAGTATATCTGCGTCCCAAACCTCTATAGACATTGCACTTTTTTGACCATGCAGCTCCAAATAAGTTTGTTTCATTTGCTGGCTAATCCAAGTGCCCTGTTGCCCCTCTCTTTTTACTTGGGCGCAGGCGTCTATCACTGCCCCAAAAGCTGTATTAAAAGTAACCTTGTAGGGAGTTGTTCGTAGTGTTTTTTTAAGTGATTTTGAAAGTTTAAACTCTTTTGGAAACAACACCATTCTAGGGTCTGGACTCCACCAAAGTATAGGCTCATCCTCAGAAAACCACGGAAATATCCCCTGTTTGTAAGCCAATAAAACGCGCTGGGGAGATAGATCACCCCCAAGGGCTACAATGCCGTTGTGATCTGCAGTATCAACTTCTGGAAACCAATGTGTATGATCTAGCACGTGCATCATACCAGCAACAGTCCTACTATATAAACAATACTACCAAGAAGCATCAATAAAAGGGTATAGGGCAAAATCTCTCTGGCTTTAAGTTTTGTAATTCCTAATAGTGGTAATGCCCAAAAAGGTTGTAACATATTGGTGATTTGATCTCCGTAAGACAAGGCCATAATTGCTTTTGGCAAGCCAACCCCAAGTTTTAATGCAGATTCTATAACAATAGGACCCTGTATGGCCCATTGCCCACCTCCACTTGGTACAAATATATTTACCAACCCTGCACTTATAAAAGTAAAAATAGGAAGAGTTTGTGTAGTAGAGATAGACACAAAAAAGTCTGAAATATCAACCACCATACCGCTCTCTCTCATAATACCCATGATACCAAAATAGAGCGGAAATTGAATTAAAATACCTGTTGCTCCTTTAATGGCTTCTTCTAGGGCATGAAGAAAGTTTTTAAAATTTTTGTGCAGTAAAAAGGCCAAGCCCAACATAAAAAAGTTTAACAAATTTGGAGTGATGGAGAGAGATCCTAAAGCGCCCCAATACCTATAAAAGAAGGCTACCATAACCAAAAGGCCAAAACCAATACCCAAGACATTAGATTGGTCTAGTTTTTCTGCACCCTTGAGGTGTGTTTTGGTTGATTTGTCAGGGCTGTAAATTGGCAAATTGGTTTGTGTTGTAGGTGCTCTTTTTGCAATAAAAAACAAAAGAGTTGGCACCAAGACAAGTAAAATAGCAAATAGACTTAAATTAAAGGTGCTTAATACCGTTTGGTCAAAGGCGATATTGTCTGGGAGTTGGGCTATTATGGCTGGATCACTAAGGCCAGACATTATGCTCTGTATATGGCCACTCTCTGCAACTTTTAAGGGTGCAGAGCCGCTAATACCTCCGTGCCAAATCATGAGCCCTACATATCCAGAGGCGCCCACCAAAGGGTAATTAATTGCAAAGCCTCTATTTTGCGCAGACTCTGCAACTTTTCTAGCCAAAATTGCACCAAAAATGAGTCCTAATCCCCAATTAAAAAAAGAAACTATCATGGTGGTTACGCTTACCAAAATAACAGCACTTGCCGTAGAATGAACAAATTGAGTTAGTTTTCCAATAAGGGTGTTTAATGGACTGCTTAAAACCAAAATATGCCCTAACACCAAAATAAGCATCATTTGGTAGGCAAATACCAGTAAGGCATTGTTCCAAATTCCTTTTTCCCAGTAAGATAAAATAGTTAGTAAATGGTTGTTTTCATCAACTGGGCCTGTAAAGAAAAAAGCCAGAAAAATGGTGATAAGGGTCAACAATACTGCAATGGCAAAGGGAGATGGCAGTACTTTTTTAAATATATTTTCTATTGATCGTGTAATAGACATGCCGTAAAAATAAACAAATTTAACACCATCACTATGGCGTTTTTTGGAACTTTTACTCATAAAAAAACGCCCAGAGGTTTTGACCTCTGGGCGTTTACAACATGAGTTTTAAGCTCTAAAAAGGAAGGTCGTCATTATCTTCCTGGTTTATATCACTTGTAGGCTCAAATGCGTCTGCAGGTGGCATTGGCGGCATTGGTGGTGCTCCAGCTGCTTGAGGAGCTCCTTCAATTCTCCAACCTTGTATAGAATTGAAATATTTTGTGACATTTGTTTTTGGATCTAACCACTCACGCCCTCTAAGGTTGATGCTTACTTTTACATCTTGTCCCGGTGCATAGCTATTCAACAAATCTGTCTTGTCTTGTACAAACTCAATCATGATGTGTTGAGGGTACTGCTCTTCTGTAGTTATTACTAACTCTCTTTTTCTGAAACCGTTGCTCCCAAAAGTTTGAGTTTCTCCAACAAGTTTTACTTTTCCTTCTACTTCCATAGTGTTACATTTCCATCATACGCTTTTATTTTTCACGTTAATGGCCATCTTTAAAAATTAATATATCGTTTTAAGTATTTGGTTTCCCTTCAGAAATAATTGTTTTATTTATTGTTTTATAAGCAGCTCCCAAGCACCTTGTACATCATCCAAAACTAATCGTTTTTGAGCCTCTTGCGCTATGTGCTGTTCTAGATTTACTATAGCCTTTGCGCCCTTTGGCAACACCTCAACATTTGCCAACTTTGCCAGATCATTTCCTGTAAGTAATTTACTTGTTCTTATTGCCTCTGGTAATTGATCAAAACCAATACCCAATCTTGACAATGGTTTTGGTACTTCAAACATCCCCTGTTTTGCTCTTCCGTACCAGTTACCACCCATTCTTGAAACAGCATCCAGTTTTACGGGATCTATTTTACCATCTGGATCCAAAACAGCTTCATTAATATGCATTTTAAGTACTTCACAAATTACTAGGTTTCCTGCTCCTCCCTCTGTTCCTAGAGAAATTACTTCATTTACCCTACACTCAAACTGCACCGGAGACTCAGCCACCCTAGGAGGCTTAATGGTTTGTGAGGCCAAGGGAGTTAACCCTGCTTTCTCAAACTCATTGACCCCTTTGCCATACTCTGTACTGGAGAGAGACATTTGTTGCACAATATCATAATTCACAATATTTATAACCACCTGCTTTACTTGCAGTACATTTTCATAGGTGTGCTTTGTGGTATTATCACGACCACGCCTTGCAGGAGAAAATATCATGATAGGCGGGTTTGCACTAAAGACATTAAAAAAGCTGAAAGGAGATAGATTCACATTACCCGCTGGGTCTATAGTACTTGCAAAGGCAATAGGCCTTGGTGTTACCGCGCCAAGCATATAGCCGTGCAACGCTGCTGTACTTACTGCTTTTGGATCAATGGTTTTCATAAATACAAAGATAGCAATTACACGAGGGTGTAAAAATTTGGTTGTACAATAATATTAACATAATTACATTATATTTATCACAACTAAATGTAGTTCTTCATGCAGCAAAATACATCTATTGTTCGTTGGGTTTTTATAGCAGCAACCGCTATTGTTGTGGGGCTTATTTTATGGAATACACTTGCTTTTTTTAACGAACTAAAAGAAAATGAACGTCAAAAAATGCAAATTTTTGCAGAAGCATTTAAAGAGGTTTCATCATCTACAATACTTATAAACGCTAATATTAGTAAGATTTCAACAGAGGCAATACGCCTTAACAGTACAACACCCATGATAAGCTTTAGTCATGCAGATAGTATCTATAACAGTAAAAACATTGATGAGCGTATTTTAAAATCTCCAAGTAAAAGAGATGCGCTTATTAAAGAATTTAAATCTGAATACAAACCCCTTGAATTAAAATATGAGGGTAAAATATTTCAGACAGTATACTTTGGCAACTCTCCACTAATTAACAAATTAAAATACTACCCTGCCATACTTATTGTGATACTGATGCTTTTTGTAACGGTAATTTATTACTTTAATGAAACTGCAAAATCTTCCATACAAAACAAATTATGGGCAGGTATGGCCAAAGAAACAGCACATCAAATAGGAACACCTCTATCATCTTTGGTAGGTTGGACTGAAATATTACGCAGCGAGAACGTAAACCCAGAGTATATCCTAGAAATGGAAAAAGATATTAATCGCCTGGAGACCATTACCGATCGTTTTTCTAAAGTGGGCTCAAAACCAAAACTAGCAAGGAGAGATATTGTCTCAGAAACAATTTTGGCCTATGATTATTTAAAGAGTAGAAGTTCTAAACTAATACGTTTTAAAATTAGCACGCCAAACACACCTATTTATGTGCAATTAAACTCCCAATTGTTTGGTTGGACTATAGAAAACTTAGTTAAAAATGGCATTGATGCCATGAAGGGTAAAGGAGACATAGAAGTAATTGTAGAAACAAGTCCTAAAAATGCGCTCATTTACATTTCAGACACTGGAAAAGGAATCCCTAAGAGATATCACAAAAAAATCTTTACAACTGGCTTTACTTCTAAAAAAAGAGGATGGGGTCTTGGGCTCTCGCTGGCAAAACGAATTGTTCATCAATACCATAGTGGAAACATTAGGGTTTTAAAAAGTGTTCAAGATAAAGGTACTACCTTTGTAATCTCACTTCCGCTTACAGATAACGCATGATCACCACACACCCTCTCCACGCCGCCCGTTTAAAAAATAATTGCCCTGAATGTTTTGCCAATGATGGTCTAGAGTTTTCTTTCACACAAGAACAAATCAATAAAAAACTCTTTACTAGGGCAGAGAAAAATATTTCAGAAAAACTGTATTGTCATGGCTGTGAAAACACCATTTATCCTGTAAACTGGAATGATGATATAGAACGGGTGTATCTGTATCATAAAAAACAAGCAAAACCCATGCAAACCTCCCTTAAATTGACAAAACTTGGATACTTACTATTGGTGGGAACTTTACTATCTATCACCCTTATTACAGTTGTATTTTATTACAACACTATAGGGCTAAACTAGGTTGTTTGAAATCTGCTTAGCAAGAGCATTAAGCTCACCCTCACTTTGGGTTACTTTGTGCTGAAACGTCATCTGTTTCATGTCATTTAAGGGTATCAAATGCACATGCACATGAGGCACTTCAAGGCCAATAACACTCATTCCAACACGTTTACAGGGCACTGTTTTTTCAAGGGCTACTGCCACTTCCCTACTAAAACGCATTAGATCAAGGTAAAGCGTTTCTGGCATGTCAAAAATCTTGTTGATTTCTTGCTTTGGAACGCACAGAGTATGGCCCTTGGCATTAGGGTTTATGTCTAAAAAAGCAATAAACTGATCGTTCTCTGCTATCTTATAGCAAGGAATTTCTTTGTTGATTATTTGAGTAAATATACTAGGCATTAATCTCTAGTGATTTCAATTACTTCAAACTTCATAACCCCAGCAGGTACTAAAACATCTGCAAGATCACCAACTTCACAACCAAGCAATCCTTTACCAATAGGAGAATCTACAGAAATTTTACCTGTTTTTAAATCTGCCTCACTCTGGGCCACCAATTTGTAGGTCATTTGCATGCCATTGGCCGTATTTTTAATTTTTACTGTTGAGTGAATTAAGACCTTAGTCATGTCTAGTTGAGACTCATCAATAACACGAGCATTTGCAACTACTTCCTCTAGTTTGCTAATGCGCATCTCTAGCATTCCTTGTGCCTCTTTTGCAGCATCATACTCTGCATTTTCACTCAAATCTCCTTTATCTCTGGCTTCTGCAATATCATTGGAGGCTTTCGGGCGTTCCACGTCCTTAAGCTGATTTAGCTCCTCTTTTAACTTTTTTAATCCCTCTAGGGTATAATATGATACTTTACTCATTTGTTGTGATAGTTTAATTAGTTTTTGCATAGCTACGCTTCATCTTCAAGCTATGTGTCAAAAAATCCTGCCAAATAGCTTTGAGTTGCATCAACAAAGGCAGGAATAGAAAAATCCCATACAGGACGGGATTTCTAATACAAAGATACTAAAAAATATTTGTTAGGTAATTTTTGTACTTTCGTGAGTGTAAAAATGGTATTGAAAATGAAAAATATTTGTATTGGTATTGGGTTGTTTTTCTCCTTATTAGGATGTGGCACCGATGAAGATTCTTTGGGGCAATACAACCCCTATTTAATAAACCCTCAGGTAAACATTACCCTAAATTTAAACCTACCTCAATACAATGATCTTAATTTTCCTGGAGGTTCTGCTATAATTACCAGCCAAGGAATACGCGGTATTGTTGTCTATAGATTAAATGAAGATTTATTTACTGCCTTTGAACTTAGTGATCCAAACCACATACCTAGTGATTGCTCAAGGATGACCATTAATGGTATTGAGGCGACTTGCACCTGTCCTAACGAGGATAACACCTACAACATTGTAACTGGAGAGCACAAAACAATGCCAGAGCTTTATCCTATGCTAGGATATAGAATAGACCGCAGTGGAAACACTTTGAGAATTTCAAACTAAACCCAAGCCGCAGCCAGGTGTTTAATTAACAATTACTTTTTTTACTATCTGTTGGTTGTTTGAAGAAATCACAAGAAAATACACCCCTGGAGAATACTCTTTTACATCAATACGCGTAAGGTCTTTTTCTTTAGTAAATAGTAATTTTCCAAAAACATCATATACCTCTATACTACTAAGGGGTATGGTAGTACTTAAGTTAATTATAGTACTGGCTGGGTTTGGATACACGCTCACGGTATCCTCTAAATCAAGATTTGCACCCATATTTAATTCGCCTTGTTGATATACTTTAACGTAATCTATTAGCATGCTAGCCTGGTCAAATCCAGAAGGTATATTTCCTGCAATACCTCCCATAGCCATGTTTAATAACACAAATTGATCCTCATAAAATGGCCATGTGCTATCATCTTTCACAGCAGGATTATACGTGTAATAACCCACACCATCTAGCAAAAATGTTATTTGATCTGGAGACCAGTTTAGAGAATATACATGAAAATCATTTTCAAGATCTGATGCAATAGTGCCGCCTCCATTTGGATTACCAGCATAACAACACGGAGTATGTAAAGAACTCTTGATGTAGTTTATGTCTTGGTTAGGAAATATCCCGTGTTCCATCATATCTATCTCACCACAAGCAGGCCAACTTGTTGTACCATATTGTGAATCCCAATAAGCTCCATTCTCATTTATATTTTTACCCAATGTCCAAATGGCCGGCCAAGTACCTGCACCTACAGGAATTTTAGCTCGTACATCTACCCTACCATAGGTAAATGCAAACTTTGCATTCAATCTTGCTGAGGTATAATTTTTTGTCAGGCCTTGGTCTGTGTAGGTCTCTTGTTTGGCAACAATATGTAACATCCCTGAAGAATCCACAAAAGAGTTATCTATCCTATTGGTATAATGCTGCTCTTCTCCGTTAGCCCAACCTACACCTGGTATAATAACCTGGGTTTGATGGTGCCATTTTGATGGGTTGACAATTCCTGGAGTTTCAAACTGGTCTTCCCAGACCAAATTGGTATACGCTACATCAATCTCGTGAAGGTTTACTTCTGTAGAACCATCATCAATGTTGTCAAGCAAATAAGAGCCTGCAGTAAAAACCCCACCGTCTATAAAAATAACCAATCTACTATATTCTCCAGTAGCATTTACTGGGGTACCCCCATCGGTTAATACCGCCTGAGAAAAGTCAAAGACAACATTATTTGTCCAGCCGCCACCAGCGGGTATATTTTGAGTGACCTCAACATCAGGGTTTTGGCCATTCTCTAGTTTTATTAAAACAGTATGGGCATTAGTTTCAAAGCCATAAAAAGACAAAGAAATAGTGTTCTGAAAATCCAAATCAATGGCTCTTTGCAAATCAAGGTAAAATCCTTGCCAAGAGTTAGACCCATCATTAAAAAATTGGCCAACAGTATTACTAGAGTTTTCTGGATCTGTACTCAATGAAAAGTTACTACCTAAAAAAGAAGAAAAGTTTTCTGAAGGGTCAGAAAAATCTACGGGCATTTGCTGCGCGAGAGATAAGTGACCTAAAAATAAAAAAACTAAAACTAAATAAGCAGGTGTCTGTTTCATAAAGGGGTATTTTAGATTATCAAAGATAATGCATGCTACTAAATAGTGGTTATTATTTGACTATACAAAAGCCATACAACTAGATGTATTAGTTTATTATTAGATTTCTCAATACAACACATCCTAATGACCTTTTATTAAAAGGTTAGAGTAGCGCCCACCAAAAAGTTGATTCCTGCTTGTGGGTAAAACCCTGCGCCCTCGATGGTAGTTACAGTTCCTGGGGTCGAGAAATCATCATCATAGGTATAAAAATATCCATTTGAAATGTACTTGACATCAAAGATGTTATTTACCAACCCTTGCAGAACCAAAGATTTTGCAAAAGACAACTTTGTAATGGTATAATTTACGCTAAAGTCGTTTAAAAAATAGGCGTCCAATTTTGATGTTTGACTGTCAATATTACCTAGGTATTGCTCACCAACATATTTTGATAGCAATGCTATTTGAAGGTTTTGTTTAGGGCTATAGTCAATACTATTTCCTGCAATAAAAGACGGAGAAAAAGAAATATTGGTCGTTCCTAAATTTACTAACGCACCATCTCTTGAGGTTGTGTAATCTTTATTTTTATTGCTACTCAAGGCTATATTTGGTCTTACATGTAGTTGCTGTAATACCTTAAAATCTCCCTCAACTTCAAGTCCTGCTCTATAGCTATTTCCGCTAGTTTCTCTAATAAAACCACCAGAATCATCAAGCTGGCCGGTGAGCACTAGTTGGTCTTTATAATCCATGTAGTAAAGATTTGCACTTAAGGTGTTGTTTTTACCTGTAAAGCGCCATCCTAGTTCATAATCATCTAATATTTCTGGGGTAAAAACACCTTGCTCAAAGTCACTACGTCTAGGTTCTCTGCTTGCTCTTCCATAAGAGACATACAATTGATTGCCCTGGTTTAGGGAGTAGCTGGCACCAAATTTTGGGTTAAAAAATTCATACTGCTCATCAACTATCATATTCACTTTATCACTAGTTAAACCAGCGGTTTTGTAATTAACTATTCTCATTTGCAGATCACCAAAAACAGACCAAGAATTATTTATCTTATAACTTGCCTTAGAAAAAGTGGTAAACTCATGTTTGTCTCCTGTTCCAGAATAATAGCGATCTCCCAAATTTGGGCCTGTAAAATTAGTTGCCCAAATTACCTCTCCAAAATGAAGCCCCTGGTAATAGCTGTAAAAAACACCTGTAGTTGTGTCCCAGTTTTCATCTTTATAATGTGCATTTGCACTTAAGGCATAAAAATTATTCTCCAACCAACGACGCCTCACCAAATCAGATTCAGCAGAAGTCTCTCCGTCTATGGTAATGGGTAATAAACCATGAAAATCAAGAGATGCATCTTCTTTATATTCTTCAAAAAACCCACTTCCTTTTGTATAGTTAAGTGTAGCACTTGTGCTCCAATTATTGTTATAGCGTTCATTCCAGATAAGTTGGTAATGATCTTGGTCATAATCATCTACTTGATTTTGGTGAAAACGAACCGTTCCGTCCTCATCACTATACATCCCTGCTGGGTTAAAGGTAGGGTTGGTGCTTAGTGTTTGCTCATCAATTCCAAACCAAGACTGGTAGGTAACTTCTCTACCACCAAAAACGAGTGCTTTAATAAAGGTATTGTCGGTTTTGTAGGAACCCTGCAAAAAATAAGATTTTAAATCGCTAGAGGCTCTATCTATATAGCCGTCGCTAGTAATATTTGAGACTCTTCCAGAGATTTCAACCTGGTCGTTTAAAAGTCCTGTAGAGAATTTCACACTGTGTTTTCTAGTATCAAAAGAACCGTAGCTGTTTGCAATTTGAGCGTAGGCTTCTTTAGAGGAGCGGTCTGTATCGATGTTTAAACTTGCCCCAAAAGATCCTGACCCATTGGTAGAGCTACCAACACCTCTTTGAAGTTGAAGGCTTTCTATAGAGGAGGCAAAATCTGGGAGGTTTACCCAAAAAGTACCTTGGCTTTCGCTATCATTATAGGGTATCCCATTAATGGTAACATTAACACGAGTAGCATCACTTCCTCTAACTCTAATACCGGTGTAACCTACTCCTGCTCCAGCATCACTGGTAGTTACTACCCCTGGTAGGTAGTTAAGAAGCACGGGGATGTCTTGTCCTAAATTTCGTTTGGCTAGGTCCTGTTTTGTAAGGTTGCTGTGGGTAATTGGAGAATCTGCACGTACCCTCACACCATTGAGGTAGACCTGTTCAAGGGCTTGAATTTTTGTAGTGTCTTGAAGTTTTTCTTGTGCTTGAAGGATTCCTGCACTGAGTAAAAAAATAAACGCGTAATATTTCATTCGTACTTTTTTTATGACGAATAAAAGGGGTAATTATTCTTGTTAAATAATCGTTTTTTTGAATTAGCGCAATCAAGATCAATAAAGAATATTCTCGATACAGCACATCTCGATAGCGCTAAAAGCATTCGGTTAATTCCTAAACAGCATTACCTGTTCTAGGTTCTATGGGTATAATCTCAGCCAATATAAAAGGTGTTCATTCAAAAATAGTTTTGAAAACCCTTATCAATTAGCACCCCTTTGAGATGTGGTACAAAGATACTTTAATAGTAATATTAAAATACAATAAATAAATAAAAAGTTGTTATAGGTATATAATAAGTAGTGAGAAAAGCAGTAAAATACTAGCTTATAGATTATTACAAATTTTAAAATATCACTCTAGTGTTGGTGGTTTTCTATTTGCCTTTTTAAGGGCATGATTTTTTTTGGATACAAGGCGTTTTTCTATAGCATTTCTTGAAGGTCTTGATTTTTTTCTATGCTTGGCAATGCGGAGGCTTTTTTCAAGCAGCGATATAAGACGCTCTATTGCCAAGGCTTTATTTCTGTGTTGGCTCCTAGACTCACTACAGGTTATGGTGAGTATCCCGTCTTGAGAAATACGGTGCTTTAATTTTTCTAGTAAGCGCTGTTTTTCTTGAGAGCTAAAAATCTGAGAGGTGCTAATAGTAAAACTAATGACTGCTTTACTAGCGGTTTTATTAACGTGCTGCCCACCAGGACCGCTGCTTCTTACCCCTTTAAAGGAAATCTCTTTTAAAAGTTTTGCGCTATCCATTAGGCGCTAGGTTGGTGGGATGGATCTAGCAGGTCGTTTACATTCTTTACGGGGGTAAACGTTAAAAGAGGTACTTCTACAAAAATAGTATTCCAGTGTGCCATAGCACCATTCCATAAGCCGGGGGCTTCTAGAGCTTTTATTGGTACTCCCTCAACTGTTTTGTCTGAAATAAAACAAGCCAATGGATCTACATAGTGATTAAGATTGTATTTTTTTCCTGTATAGTCTCGTGTGCCACACACTAAATCTACAGGATTAAAATGAGTAGCTCCATCAACAATAGCAGCTTGCTTAGGGTCTGAAATATCTATTTGAGAAAGCTCAACAATTTGAAGGGATAACTGCCCTTCTTGATTTTTTACCCAAAAAGGACCTCCACCAGGAGCTCCCGTATTTTTAACAACACCACATACCCGAATAGGCCTGTTTAAAACCTCCGCGATACCTGCCTTGGTCTGAGGAATATCTTTGATCTGTAACTCTTTCCATAAAAAAGCTTTCATTTCGCTGAGTTTCTCTTCTGTGATTTGTTCTTTCACAATTCCTTCCAGGTATCCAAATATTTTATGCTGTAGTTGCAATAGCCTCCCTGCTAACATTTTTTTATTTGCAGCAACAGCATCAATGTGATTCTCTACGGTAACATTATCTATGTTTTTAATAAAAATAATATCTGCATCTACCTCATTTAAATTTTTGATAAGCGCTCCATGTCCAGAGGGTCTAAAAACTAGATTTCCTTCTTTGTTTTTAAAAGGTTTGTTCTTTACATCTACAGCGATGGTATCTGTACTTGGATCTTGGAAAGAATAGGAAATTCGTACATCTACTTTTGTTTTCTTCACTATTCTATTTTTTACTTTCTCAAAGGTTTCTTTAAAAAGATGTAAGTGCTTTGGAGAAAAAGTAAAGTGTAAATGTGCCACCCCTTCTACGGCTGCGTATTGTGTTGCCTCAAATAATTGTTCTTCAAATGCAGTTCTTGTGTACTTTGCATATTTATGAAAAGGAATAAGACCCTTAGGAAAAGCTCCGTAGTTAAGATGATTTTTACCTAGCATCAAGGCCACAAAAGTATTGATACGATAGCCTTTTTTGGACTTCTTATACTCTGGTCTATGACTTCTAATTTCTTTTTGCACCAAAGTGGTAAAAGGAAAATATTTAATATTGTCAATAAATGTTTTTAGGGAATCCAGTGCATTTGACTTTAGATAAGGAGTGAGTTTTTCTTGATCTGGATCATAGTTGTCCAAAAAAGTATGTAAAAACTTAAACATCCTAGTGGCTGCACCACTAGCAGGCACAAATTTTATAATATCCTTTTGTTCTTTTATATCATCATAGTACCCAGCCAATTGTTTTTGGGTAGCCACATCATACACCTCAACACCATTGCCAACCCCTGCATGTCTTGTAACATGTGTAAATGGAGCGCCATCCTTGAAGGTTTGAAGCTGTTTTTTCACCTCTTTCTGGGTGAGTCCATGAGAGATGATTTGGTCAAGTTCTTGGGGTATGAACATCTATTACTTGTGTTTAATTAATGTGTTTATAATACCAATCGCGTCGGTTAAACGCTCTTGTTTTGATCCCTCCAAAATAGTGTAAGGCGTGTTGTTTTTTATTAGTTGTTGTTCAAAAATACGAAACATTTTGTCTCTATCATTGGGCCTATCTCTTAAGTTGTCTTTCTCCCAAGGTACATCTATACTAGTAAGAAAATAATAATCATAGTGGTGGGTTTGGCTTGCCTTTATAATTTGAGCTGGGCACCACCCATTGTAATAATACTCGCAATAGGTCTTTATTTGCAATAGATTGGTATCAAGTAAAAGTAGTTTATCTGTCTGGGCGGCGCGTCTGTTTTCATCACTAATGTGCCCAAGGGCGATGGGAAGCAGGTCTTTTTTTTCTATGGTTTTTTTAGAACCTTCCCACTTTTTTTCCAAATAAATGCGCATGTATTCTGGTACCCACTGAGCATTAAAGTGTGCTGCCAATTGAGTTGCTAAAGTTGTTTTCCCTGAAGATTCAGGACCGTAAATTTCAACGATTCTACCTTTTGGAAGTCCATTGATTCCTAAAGCTAAATCTAAACTTAATGAACCTGTAGGAATGGTTTCAACATTAACTGCTGGCTTATCGCCCATTCTCATAACGATTCCCTTTCCATAAGTTTTGTCTAACCTATCCATCGTTTGTTTTAAGGCTTTTAGCTTTGCTTCTTTTTCTTTTGACATTGTATAAAATTTTAATCTTTTTAAGACAACTTTTTGTTTATAACACTACAAAGTTAAACATTTTGTTTTTAAAAAACAATAATTCAAAGCTTTTATTTAAAAGAAATTGTTTTAAAAGTTTTAAAAGTTGTTTTATAAACGCACAAATGTACTTTTCAAATATGAAAAATAACAGATACAAGATAGGCAAAGGTTTTCCAAATCAAAAATTCAATGTCAATCAAAATTAAAAATGTATCACCTTAGTTACCTTTTTCATCAAAATTGAAAAGCCCTTAATCAAATTCCATTGATTAAGGGCTTTTAGGAGGATTTTAAAATCCATTTAATGTTGAGTTTCAACTGCTGTCTCCTTGCTATATCTTAGAATATTTTGGATACTGCTAGGTGAAGGATTAAAAGTAACTTTTGATAATTGAACGTTAGCTTTTTTCAATTCTTGGTATTCTTCAAATAAATTCCAATCTTCTTGAAGAGCTATTCTGATTGCCATCGATTCGGCTACCGAAGTTTCTTTGTAAATGAATCTAGTTAAGTGATTTAGTGTAAAGTTATGCTTCATGAACATTTTTTTTAGTGAATAAATATATTGTACGCCTTAGAGTTATGTATGAAAATTCAACATTAAAACTAAAAAGCTTTTACAAATATTTTGCTGATGCTCTTTTTTTTGTTATTTTTTTTCAGAAAAAATGAATTTTCCAGTTATTTAATTCGATGCCATGTCTGAGTTCTATAAAAAAGAGCAATATATCCTCGTACTTTTAAAATATCTTTTCCTTCCAACCATAGTTTACAGCTATAAATTTTATCCTTTGTTGGAGAAAAAATCTCCCCACTTTTCCATGTATCACCACTTTTCCTCATATCCCACAAAATTTCCATTCCAACTAGTGGCTTACCTTTTCGTTTGCCTGTGCAATTATCGCAAGTAGTTGTTGGCGCATTAAGTAATTTAATTATTTTGCCAAAATACTTACCATTCTTTTTATAAATTTCTACTTGAGATTTTTCTTCACCAGTTTCGTCATCAATTGTTTTCCAAACACCAACACATGATTGAGCAATTGATGATGTGATAAATAAAGTAAAAATCGAAATAGTTGTAAAAATTGATTTTAAAGTCATTATAATAAATTTTATAAGATGATTTTAGGAGAATACTAGAAAAACATTAGACATATTTCTAATTCAAAATAACAAATTCTGTTCTTCGATTGTTTCGCCTGCCCCTTTCCATAAGATTTGATTCAATTGGTTTAGTTTTTCCAAAACCTTTGTGACTTAGGCGATTAGCTAGAATTCCATTTTCTATTAAAAACTCCTTCACTGCTTTTGCTCGATTCGTAGATAAAATAAGGTTACTCTCATTCGAACCTACATTATCTGTATGTCCGTTAATTTGAATTTTGAGTGAATTATTATTTTCCAGTAAATGTAATAATTGATTTAACTCAAATAATGATTCTGATTTCAATTCGGCTGAACCAGTCTCAAATAAAACATTTCTTAAAACTACTGGAGGAAAAGTTGTCTCAGGTTCAATAGTTACTTTAACTGCTTTATCTTTAATCGGTTGTAAACCTATTTTCAATAAAAATGGGTTATTTAAACTTTGTGTTTTTTCTAGAGAAAAATTTTCAGAGTAAAATAAATACTTCTCTTTGGAAATATTCAACGCGTAGTTTTTCCCAATCGGCAAACAAATTAAAAACTCTCCATCTAGATCTGTAACTGAAGTCGCATAAGTCTCTCCTGAGATCAAATCCACGAATTCAACCTTTGCTGAAAGTTTCTTTTTGGTTTCCAAATCATAGACGTAAGCTTGAACATAAGTCACAGGTTGAGGTCGTGCTTCAGGATATAATTCGAAGCTGTATATATCGGTATGCCCCCCTTTCGTTCCACTATTAAAAACAGATTCC
>ENA-ORDA01000103-ORDA01000103.1-marine-metagenome-genome-assembly--contig:-NODE-103-length-83957-cov-4.546221_pt1 | contig 83957 bp, 66 predicted proteins | sample MGYA00237778_ERZ508506 | MGnify/ENA primary metagenome ERZ508506 (study PRJEB26177, sample SAMN06267891) | marine metagenome | isolation source: Monterey Bay, California, USA | place: Pacific...
GGAAGTACGCATGGCATGTTGTACACCATCGACCTTGGGTCTGCGGGAATGGCACAGGTGGTCACCGATCAAACAGAAATTGTGCGGGGTGATTGCGTAGCCGTGGAAAAAGCCGGAGAGACTGCCAATGTGCGCCGTATTTCTTCAGGCTACTGTCAGCCTTCCAACGCGGCAGCGGTTGCGTCCGTGGCAGAAGATTCTGCAGAAGAAGCTGATGAGTGCTTGCAAGCCAAGCAAATGGTAGTGGATTCAACAACGGCCCAGGAATTTGAGTTTGCCAAGGCAAAAATGTCATTGCTGTGTGATGACTAAGCATGAGGTGATCTGCTTGGCTGGCCATAAGTCAGATAGACCTGAGTTACTCCGCCGCCGGGGGCAGATTTTAATCCTCGTAGCCCGTAGGGGGAACAAACGCCAAGCCCTCCAGCTCCAAAAGTTTGGCAACCCGTAGCACCTTTAAATCACCAAACTCGGGGCCAATGATTTGAACGCCGATAGGTAGGCCCCCACCGAGGGTGCCTGTGGGCACAATCGTGGCAGGTAAGTAGCTGTTAATCGCAAGCCCGGCCCAGAATAATTGCTCAAAGTAGGGCCGCGGTGCACCATCGACGTCTACGGTGCGTTGTCCGAAGGGTTGGTGGTCATGTTGAAACGCCGGTGTGGCCATGATGGGGGTCACCATCACGTCATATTCTTGGAAAAACCGATGCCACGCCCACCGCTGATGCGTCCTGGCTTCATTGGCGGTGCTGTAGTCGCGGTAGGTAGCGAACCGTGCTCTGAGATTTTGCGCACGGGCTGACCGATCATCGGGGGCTAGTGCCGCGACCTCTGCCGCTAATTGTGCATAAGTTGCATCATCTGAGCGGGAAGCCATGACTGCCCACAGCAAATTTTGGTAGACCTCATGTCCCTCACCCAAATCGAAGTCAGGTCTGGCGTCGTAGTTTACCTGTCCTCCAGCATGGCGAACGATGTCTAAAACACCCTCTACCCGAGATTCACAGGCCTGTGATACTGGTGCGAGCGGGCTATTGACCATGGCGGCGACGCGCAAGTGCTTCAAGCCTGTGAAATTTGGCGGGGACAAGTCCAATCGATAACCGCTGGCCATGATTTCGTCCGGTCCCGCCTCTGCCAGTAGAAGGGCTTCTAAATCGGCAGCACTGCGCGCGATGGGGCCAATTACGGCTAGGTCAGATTGTGCCAGAACTCCCGGCGCGGCGTGGCCTCTGGGTGGGAGAAGTCCCCAAGTGGGTTTATGACCGAAAACTCCGCAGTAATGTGCCGGGTTTCGGATTGAGCCACCAATATCTGAACCATTTTCAATGCCAGATAGCCCCGCTGCCATAGCTACTGCTGAGCCGCCCGAAGACCCCCCGGGGGTGCGCTCAGTGTCCCAAGGATTGTTAGTGGTACCGTAAATCGCGTTGTAAGACTGAAAGTCAGCCAGGTCTAGGGGCACGTTGGTTTTACCAAAGATATTTGCGCCGGCTTTTCGAAGTCGTGATACAGCGAGTGCGTCAGTGCTAGCGATGTGGTCTTTAAACGCTGGGTTTCCTCGTGTTGTATGCATTCCCCTAACATCGAAGCTTTCTTTGATGGTCATGGGCACGCCGTGGAAGGGCGGAAGAGATTGCGCACTCTGACTTGCTTGTGCCTTATCGCAAGCGATTGCCTGTGCTCGAGCTTCGTCCTCTTGTAGCTCGATAATTGCATTAAGTTCAGGGTTAAAACGAGCTACTCTGGCGAGGAAGTAATCCAGCAACTCCACCGCGCTAAGGTCACCCGTTCCCAGGCGTTTTCTCAGCTGAAGACCGCTTTCGTAGGCGAGGGTTGTCATGTTTACCTCCTAAGTTAAATATTTCGAGCCCTCATACGCTAGATTAGGTGGCGAAACCTAGCAAGTGTTCTCTAATTCTGTGCGGTGCCCTTGTCGACGTTTATGTAGAAACGGCGGATATGAGAGGATTTTGACGCGAGCGACTTTGCATTCATGAGCGGTTTTTGGGTGTAAACGCACCAGGTTCGTAACGAAATTTAGCGAAAAAAGTTTGCAAGGTTCACCCTATGGGCGCGGAGTCGTGAGGCGGCAAAAAACCAGAAAATGCCATTTTTGGGAAAGAAAACTGTATTTTTTCCGCTTTGCCCACCTTAAATAGCGGCAGCCCCTTCAGCTCAAACCGTGGATGTGGTACATAGCGCACCACGAATTACATATGCCTCTCCGGTTTGTCGGGGAGGCAGCACTGTGATGCCGTCTACGGCCTTTTTATGTTGTACCGCGAAAGCGTTGCCGGTGTGCTTCTGCATCGAGCGATGCATTGTACAAGTGGTGTGGGTGTAGGCAATCAAGAACAAATTCCGACCGGGTGACAAAAACCATGACAGATTTATCCATTTACCGAAATATTGGCATCTTTGCGCACGTTGATGCCGGTAAGACCACCACCACCGAGCGCATCCTAAAGTTGACCGGTAAAATCCATAAGACCGGTGAAGTCCACGATGGTGCTGCAACCACCGATTTCATGGAGCAGGAGCAAGAGCGTGGTATCACCATTCAATCGGCAGCGACTACCTGCTTTTGGGATGATCATCGCTTAAACATTATCGATACGCCCGGACACGTTGATTTTACGGTAGAGGTTTACCGGTCGCTGAAAGTTCTAGACGGCGGCGTTGGAGTATTTTGTGGGTCGGGCGGTGTCGAGCCGCAATCAGAGACTAACTGGCGTTACGCCAATGACTCTGAGGTTTCCCGCCTTATCTTCGTCAACAAGCTTGATCGTATCGGCGCTGACTTTTACCGAGTTGTAGATCAGGTGCGAAATGTACTGGGTGCAAACCCGTTAGTGATGACGCTGCCTATTGGTACTGAGGACGAGTTCACCGGTGTGGTCGATATTCTTTCCCAAAAGGCATACATCTGGGACGACTCAGGCTTGCCTGAAAATTACGAAGTTACCGATATCCCCGCTGATTTAGTGGATGATGCTGCTATGTATCGCGAACAGCTCATCGAAGCCGCGGTGGAAATGGATGACGATGTGATGATGGCCTACATGGAAGGCGAAGAGCCGTCTATGGACGACATCAAGCGCTGCATCCGAGAGGGTACGCGTAGACTGCACTTCTTCCCCACTTATTGTGGTTCGGCGTTCAAGAACAAGGGCATTCAGCTGGTACTCAACGCGGTTGTTGACTACCTGCCAAGCCCCACGGAAGTGGATCCGCAGGATCTGACCGACGAGGAGGGCAATGCTACTGGTGAAAAGGCGATAGTTTCGACCGAAGAACCCTTCCGAGCTCTAGCATTCAAAATTATGGATGACCGCTTTGGTGCTCTCACCTTTATCCGCGTTTACTCGGGACAGATTAAGAAAGGCGACACCATCCTCAACTCTGCGACTGGAAAAACTGAGCGCGTCGGCCGTATGGTTGAAATGCACGCCGATGAGCGCAACGAAATTGACAGGGCGCAAGCGGGCGATATTTTCGCCTGCGTAGGCATGAAGAACGTTCAGACGGGTCACACGCTGTGCAGCACCTCAGAACCCTGTACCCTTGAGGCGATGGTATTCCCAGAGCCGGTTATATCTATTGCTGTTGCTCCCAAAGATAAGGCTGGTACTGAAAAGATGGGCGTTGCGATTGGTAAGATGATCGCAGAGGATCCTTCGTTCCGAGTAGAAACCGACGAAGATTCGGGAGAAACCATTCTTAAGGGAATGGGCGAACTCCACCTGGATATCAAAGTCGATATTTTGAAGCGTACTTATGGTGTCGAACTTGATGTAGGCCAGCCACAGGTGGCCTACCGAGAGACGATCACTAGTGCGATAGAAGATTCTTATACCCACAAGAAGCAATCAGGTGGCTCGGGTCAATTTGGTAAGATCGACTATAAAATCATGCCTGGTGAACCCGGCAGTGGTTACCAGTTTACTTCGACGGTTGTGGGCGGAAACGTACCCAAAGAATTTTTCCCGGCCATTGAAAAAGGCTTCCGGGTCATGATGGAAGAGGGCCCTCTTGCTGGTTTCCCAGTACTCGATGTGACCATTGAGCTCAATGACGGTGGTTTCCATGCGGTAGACTCCTCGGCGATTGCCTTTGAGTTGGCGGCCAAGGGTGCATACCGGCAGTCAATGCCGAAGGCGAGCCCTCAGCTGATTGAGCCAGTCATGAAGGTAGACGTGTTTGCTCCTGAAGATAATGTCGGCGACGTCATTGGTGACTTGAATCGACGTCGTGGCATGATCAAAGATCAGGATTCGACGCCAACAGGTATTCGTATTAAGGCCGATGTTCCGCTGGCAGAGATGTTTGGATATATCGGACACCTTCGAACGATAACCTCGGGACGTGGTCAGTTCTCTATGGAATTCTCTCACTACCTTCCATGCCCAGCGTCTGTTTCGGAGAAGGTGATCGTGGAAGAGAAAGAGCGACGAGCCGCTAAAGCATAAAGCCTGTGATCTAGCCTCAGACGTAATCTTTAGGCTTGAAAGTGAAAAACCCTGCGATGCACGTCGTGGGGTTTTTTTGTGGCTGAAATCTAGCGATGATGGGGCACTTAATCGATAACAGGCCAAATCTTCAACATTGACCGCAACAGGTTTTGACAATATAGAGGGTTGTATCTTGAACGATCACGACTACATGGCTCTGGCGCTTGAGGCTGCTAGTGCGGCAGTGGCTAAGGGTGAGGTACCTGTCGGTGCGGTGCTGGTTGCAGATTCTGGCGAGGTTTTGGCGGTTGCAAGTAATGCTCAGATTACGTCTTGTGATCCAACAGCCCATGCAGAAATGCTGGCACTTCGATTGGGTGCTGAGAAGCTGAATAATTATCGGCTGCCGGGTTGCACCCTCTATGTCACTCTAGAGCCTTGCACTATGTGTTGCGGCGCTCTCATTCATGCGCGAGTGAGGCGGCTGGTTTTTGCAACACGAGAGCCTAAGGCTGGCGCCGTGGTGAGCACGGCGTCTACCTTTGGTAATCCAGCGTTGAACCACATCGTGGAGTGGGAAGAGGGGGTCTCCGCAGAGGCATCGGCCGCGCTGCTTCGACAGTTTTTTTATGACCGACGCAGTCAACGAAAGCAAGATAAGCTTGCTCAGCCTGCAACCGCGCCCTAACAACATGGTTCTGTATCTGAGATCTTCCGGGCTGACGTGCTGTGATTAAATTAAGTAATGATCCGTCGTTTGCTAATGCTGAGGTCACAGGGCAGGCTGTATTTTTTATTTATGCGTCTTGACCGGGAGCCATAGCCAGTGAAACGCGTTGCCAATTATCGACTGACTGATGTTCACATTAAGAAAGCTCTTAACGCGGCTGCAGAAATTGATGTGCGCGTTGCCACAGCCGTAAGTCTTATTGGCTTGCCCGCTGCGCGAGAGCGAGACCATGGTTTTGATTCTCTGGCCAAAATTGTCGTCGGGCAACAGGTGTCAACCCGAGCGGCAGAAGCAATTACGCTACGTTTGGTGGAGTCACTCAACGGTCAGCTTGAACCCGAAATATTGCTGTCTCGCGACGACGAGTCTTTGCGTGCTGCGGGTCTATCCCGACAAAAAGTGTCTTATCTTCGCAGCTTAGCTACCGCTGTTGTTGAGGGTGCATTACCGCTCTTGGATCTGCCCAAAATGTCCGACGATGAGGTTTTACAGCGCATTACGGCGATCCGGGGTTTCGGTGCTTGGTCGGCTCAAATGTACCTGATGTTTTCTTTAGGTCGCACCGATATTTGGCCCAGTGGTGATCTTGCGGTGCGCGTGGGGTTTGGGCGTCTTTTGGGCCTCGTCGAAAGGCCAACCGCCAAAGAAACCGAGGAGCTTGCGTTGGCTTTTACGCCCTACAGAAGCGCGCTGGCGCTGCTATGCTGGCACTACTACTCGAATGCGCCCCATGCTGAAGCATAGCGATGTAGCCTTCACTTTCCCGAGCGCCTAAAGTGCCAGGGGTACCGTAATTGCAGGGCTTGTTGCGGCCATCTCTGCCACATTAATCGGAGGCTGGATGCGGTCATCTGCCAAGGACATTAACTGCAGCGTGGAATAGTATTGGCGAATATTATCCACATAAGTGACCGCCTCATTGCCCCGTGCGAAGCCAAATCGTGTGGTCGGGTAAATGTCAGGGTTCTGAAGCTTAGGTAATTGAGAGCGCACATCGGACCATAAATGAGGATTGAGGCCATTTTTTTCGGCGATAATGCGAGCATCTTCCAGGTGGCCAAGGCCAATGTTGTAGGCCGCGAGTGCCATCCAGAGTCGATGCGGTTGTTCGATGTCTGCAGGAAGGCGCCTCAATAAATTTCTAATGAAGCGAGCGCCGCCGCGTAGACTTTGTTGTGGGTCCTTTCGGTTATCAACGTTCAGCTCTTTTGCGGTAATCCTAGTCAGCATCATCATACCCTCCACCCCGGTTCGAGATTTAGCGGTCGGGTTCCAGTGAGACTCCTGATAGGAAACTGCTGCTAACAATCGCCAGTCCATTTGATATTCGCTAGCAACCGTTTCAATAAGGGGTTGCCACTTAGGAAGTAGGCTTTCGACTCTTCGGTTAAACGTAAACGCCCCCATTCTTGATGAGAACTGTGTTGTCCCAAAATGCCTTTCTCTGATCTTTGCTAGCAACCCGGATCTCCGCGCTTGAGCAAGAAATCGATCGATGTCGATTTTCAAGTCGCTTGCACCGGCTATATTGGGCAAATGCCAGGCAATAGGTTCTTTTACTCCTAGGTCGAGAGCGGCCACTAAGCGTGGATAAAGTTGTTGCTGAAGCCGAAATTCGTCGGCACTCAACACTGCGAGTTCAGCTCGTTCCTCCGTGACCAAGTGCATCAGCTCTAACGTGTCTCCGACTTGCACCTCTCGCCATGTCAGCGCCGGTATTTGATCAGTAAGACCCTCAAGGAGCTCGCTATGACTGCTACCACCCAATACGATCACATCTCTTTGGGCGAGATCTGCAAGGCGGCGTGGGCGCCTATTGCCGCTCTTGTAAATGACGACAGGGCTCTGTTCTAGGTAGGGGTCGGTGAGTAAAAACTTTTGAGCTTGTTCGCTGGTAATCGCCATACCCGCGGCGCTCAAATGCACTTGCCCCTGATCGAGTTGGCGGATGAGTTCTTCTAAGGTAAACGCCACTTCTACGCGCAGTGTATATCCACGTGCATCAGCGTAGGCTTGAAGCAGGTCATATTCGAAGCCAGCAGCTTGGTCGCCATCAAAATAATAGGTCGTTGGGCTATTTCGTGTCACCACGATGAGTTCGCCATTCGCCGCGAGTTCTTTGAATATGTCGTCCTCGCTGCAACCCCAAAGCGATAGCAGCAAAAGCGGAATGGCGGTGATTTTTCGAAAATCCATCCCTCTAGTGTAGCGTGTGTGATAAACAAGCGTCTGATGTGTTGATGTATCGCCGCCACAGGTATACTGCGGCCTCTTAAAGCTGGAGGTACATCATGTTTATTCTTCCCGGATCTTCCGCACTGACGCCGCCAAGGTTTATGGCGTTGGCGAGCGCTTTGAGGTCTCTTGATTCCGGGCTCAGGCTTGATGACGCTTATTTCTTGTATGCGATCGCCCACGGCGGAGAAGTCGATCGCGGCGAACTGGCACGGTTGCTGCAGCCAAGCACTGCCGAAACAGCACGGGAAGCGTTGCCCGCTGACGATCATTGCCTGATTGTAGTGCCCCGATTGGGCACAATTTCGCCTTGGTCGAGTAAAGCCACCGATATCGCCCATAACTGTGGATTCACCGCCGTTGAGCGCATAGAACGCGGTATTTGCTACGTAATTCATGGGTTGTCTAGGCTGGATTCAGGACGCCTAAGTGAGCTCCGCAGTTTACTGCACGACAGAATGGTGGAGTCTGTGCTGGCCGACACGGCATCGCTGACGCAGTTATTTCAGAATGCTCAGCCAGCGCACTTTAATCGAGTGGCGATTCTTGAGCGGGGGCACGCGGCATTACGTGAAGCCAACGAACAGCTGGGGCTTGCGCTTGCGGAAGATGAAATTGACTATTTGGTAGAGGCTTTTCAGGATCTCAATCGGGATCCTAGCGATATTGAACTTATGATGTTCGCCCAGGCTAATTCCGAGCATTGTCGGCATAAAATTTTCAATGCGAGTTGGACGATTGATGGTGCCGACTGTGAGCACTCTTTGTTTGGCATGATTCGACATACCCATCATGTGGGGGGAGAAGGAGTACTTTCAGCTTACTCTGATAACGCGGCGGTCGTTTCCGGTCACAGCGCTGGACGCTGGTTCCCCGATCCTGAAACTGGCGAATATGCCTATCACGAAGAGCCCATTCACTTATTGATGAAGGTAGAGACCCATAATCACCCCACGGCCATTGCGCCGTTTGCGGGTGCAGCTACCGGGTCAGGGGGGGAAATTCGCGACGAGGGTGCCGTTGGGCGAGGTTCAAAGCCTAAAGCTGGCCTTGCGGGTTTTACGGTTTCTCATCTCGAAATACCCGATCAGCGCCAACCATGGGAGCTGGGCTATGGGCGCCCTGGGAGAATCGTTTCCCCGCTGCAAATTATGCTCGACGGCCCTATCGGCGCCGCGGCTTTTAATAATGAATTTGGTCGACCTAATCTCGCTGGGTATTTCCGAACCTTTGAGGTGGCCACTGCCCAAGGCGTTAAGGGTTATCACAAGCCGATAATGATCGCGGGCGGCTTTGGCAATATTCGTGAAGAGCATGTTCAAAAAGGCGAATTTGAGCCAGGCGCTCACCTAGTGGTGTTGGGTGGTCCGGCCATGTTGATTGGTCTAGGCGGCGGTGCCGCATCGTCCATGGCCAGTGGTGAAAGTGATGAAGCTTTGGACTTTGCGTCCGTACAGCGCCATAACCCGGAAATGGAGCGGCGTTGTCAGGAAGTTATTGACCGATGCTGGGCCCTAGGGGAAAGCAGCCCTATTGCGTTTATCCACGATGTTGGTGCCGGCGGGCTCAGCAACGCCCTGCCCGAGTTGGTAAAGGATGGCGGCCGGGGCGGCAAGATTGATCTGCGCAAAATTCCCAGTGATGAGCCAGGTATGAGTCCGCTGGAAATTTGGTGTAACGAGGCTCAGGAACGCTATGTTCTCGCTATCGAGCCGGCACATTTGGCCCGCTTTGAGGCGATTTGCCAGCGTGAGCGCTGCCCGTACGCTGTTGTTGGACAAGCCACGGAGGCACTGCACCTAGAAGTGGCAGACAGCGAATTTGCAAATGCACCTGTCGATTTGCCGATGGGACTACTCTTTGGAAAGCCACCAAAAATGCATCGAGAGGCACAAAGAGGCGCTTTCGATGGTGATAATTTCGTTGCTGATTTGCGTCCGGCTGAAGCCCTTGAGCGGGTGCTGAAATTCCCCGCAGTGGGGTCAAAAAGCTTTTTAATTACTATTGGCGACCGATCGGTGACGGGATTAGTTGCTCGAGATCAAATGGTTGGTCCTTGGCAAGTTCCAGTTGCCGACTGTGCGGTGACGACCGTGTCGATGGATTCCCATCTCGGCGAGGCCATGAGCATGGGAGAGCGCACTCCTGTAGCTCTGCTTAGTGGTCCAGCCTCAGCTAGGCTCTCTATTGCTGAAGCTATCACCAATATCCTTGCATCTCCCGTGGCGCGGCTTGCTGATATTCGGTTGTCAGCCAATTGGATGTGCGCTTCGGGGCACGATGATAACGATGCCATATTATTTGATACCGTCAGAACCGTAGGTTTAGAGTTTTGCCCTCAGCTTGGCATCACAGTGCCTGTGGGCAAAGATTCTATGTCCATGCGCACCAGTTGGCAGGATCAAGGCGCGGACAAGTCGGTGACTGCACCTGTCTCGCTCATTGTTTCAGCCTTCGCACCCGTTGGGGACGTTAGGACAACACTCACTCCCGAACTTGTTGTTGATGAAGCTACCGAACTACTGCTGGTCGATCTGGGTCATGGCCAAAATCGTCTGGGTGGTTCTGTGCTCGCTCAGTGTTGGGGGCTTCTTGGATCTGAAGTGCCTGATGTTGATGCGGCAGATTTAAAGGCGCTTTTTGAACTCATCAGTCAGCTAAAATCTCGGGATCTGATTCTCGCCTATCACGATCGCTCGGATGGCGGAGTATTAACTACTTTGTTGGAAATGGCGTTTGCTGCGCGCTGTGGATTAAACATTGCGGTAGAGGAGGAAGGCTCTGCGGCGCTCGCGGCGCTGTTCAGTGAAGAAGTTGGCGTCGTATTACAAGTTCACAGTGCCGATGTGCACGCCATTGAGGCACTGGCGATCGAGGTGGGCTTGGCCGGGTGTGTTAGACACATTGCCTCACCGCGTGTAGACCAGCGGGTGGTGGTTAATTCCCCGCGATTTGAGTTGATAGACAGCCAGCGAGGCGCGTTACAGCAGCTCTGGAGCTCTACGAGTTACCACCTACAGCGGCTACGGGATAACCCTGAATGTGCCGATCAGGAGTTCGAAAATATCCTGCATGAGGCACCGGGGTTGTCGGCCAAGCTTAGTTTTGATCCTGAAAGTGATCCTGCAGCGCCTTATATTGCTACTGGCGCCTTGCCGCGTGTGGCTGTTCTTCGGGAGCAGGGTGTTAACGGTCAATCTGAAATGGCGGCTGCCTTTCATCGTGCGGGGTTCACCCCTGTCGATGTCCATATGAGTGACTTACTGCAAGGCTCTGTGACCTTGGATGGATTTCAAGGCTTTGCTGCCTGCGGTGGATTTTCCTACGGGGATGTCCTTGGCGCGGGTGAAGGATGGGCTAAAACGATTTTATTCAATACTGAGCTTCGCAAGGCTTTCACAACATTTTTCGAGCGCCCTGATACGTTCAGTTTGGGCGTCTGTAATGGTTGTCAAATGCTGTCCAATTTAAGTGAGCTGATACCGGGAGCAACCCACTGGCCGCGTTTCGCTCGCAACACCTCCGAGCAGTACGAAGCTCGTCTGACCATGGTGCGGGTTGAGGAAAGTCCTTCGGTGCTGCTGTCTGATATGGCGGGATCTATGCTGCCTATTGTAGTGGCTCATGGAGAAGGGCGCGCTCAGTTTGCCAATGACGAGCATTTGACGCTTGCCAATAATTCGGGGTCGGTAGGGCTACGTTACGTTGACCATGCTGGTGCGGTTACCCAGCGCTACCCATACAATCCCAACGGTTCCCCTAGCGGTATCGCGGGTCTGAGCAGTACTGATGGACGTGTCACGATTATGATGCCGCACCCCGAACGGGTCTTTCGAACATCACAACTGTCATGGGCGCCTGCTGATTGGCCTGAAGACTCGGGTTGGATGCGGTTATTTCGGAATGCTCGAACTTGGCTAGGTTGAATTATCCCACTCACGTCCCCACCTTTGCCTGTTAATGCAGGCGTGCAGCCGCTAAACTGCGCGCCATCTAATCAGCGGTCCCGGGACTTGGGCTTGGGCTGCTACGACGCAACCTTACGAGACTTCGATGCTTAATCGTTATTCCCTCTGGAAAAATCTTCTGATTCTCTGCGTGGCATTGTTTGGCTTGTACTACGCGGCGCCTAATCTGTATGCCCCTGACCCTGCTTTGCAAATTGGTGGAGCTAGCGGCTCACAAACTGTCGATTATCAAGTGCTGATGCGAGCGAGCGAAGCGTTGCAGGCGGCAGACATCGAGTATTTCGGCGAAAAAATTGAGCCCTCGGGTAAAACAGCACTCATTCGGTTGCTGCGACGCGATGACCAGCTTCGGGCCCAAGCCATATTGGGTCGCGAGCTCGGTGACGCCTACATTGTCGCTTTGAACCTAGCTCCCACAACACCCGAATGGCTAAAGCGTGGTGGCGCACAGCCAATGAAGCTGGGCCTTGATCTTAGCGGAGGTGTTCATTTTAAGCTTGAGGTGGACGTGGCTGCAGCAAAGGAGCGGCGCCTGGAAACTTACGAGTCCGGAATTAAACGAGGACTGAGAGAGGCGCGTATTCGGGGGTTGGTCCGCCTTCAAGGTCAGCGGGTCGGCATGAGCTTTCTGAGTGAAGCCGTTCGCGAAGACGCCCGAAAAATCACCGCAGAACTCTATCCAGAACTTTTACTAGATCGCGTTGATGGCGTCGATAAGTGGGAACTTTTCGCCGAAGTGACTGATGCGACCATGAAGGAAGTTGTGGATTATGCCGTTGACCAAAACCTTACAACCATTCGCAATCGGGTTAATGAGCTAGGGGTATCCGAGCCGCTGGTGCAGAAACAAGGATCGAACCGCATTGTTGTTGAGTTACCAGGCATTCAAGATACGGCCGAGGCTAAACGGATTTTGGGTAAAGTTGCGAACCTCGAGTTTCGTTTGGTCGCAGAGACCAACGCCCCGGTTACTGAGCGCCAGCGCTTTGAGTATCGCAGTGATGCCCGAGGGGGTATGACAGAGTGGCTTGAACGAGAGCTGATTATCACGGGAGAGCGCGTCTCCAATGCAGCCGCAGGTTTTGACCAAAACAACCAGCCCAATGTGTCAATTACACTCGATGGCGAGGGTGGCATGCTCATGTCCCGCGCTACCCGCAGTAACATCAAGCGTCGAATGGGCGTTTTATTTATTGAGCGTAAATATCGAACGCGATACGAGGAAGACGAGAACGGTGAGGAAGTCGTTGTCCGAGTGCCTTACGACGAAAAGAAACTGCTCACTGCTCCCGTTATCCAATCAGCTTTGGGCGCATCATTTCAAATAACTGGCCTTGATTCACCCGGAGAAGCTTCTGAGCTGGCGCTGATGCTGAGGGCAGGGGCGTTAGCTGCCCCGATTACATTTGTAGAAGAGCGCACTGTGGGCCCATCTTTGGGGGCCGAAAATATTGCCCTCGGTGTCAAGTCAGTACAAATAGGCCTCGCTTTGGTGGTCATCTTCATGATTCTTTACTATCGAGTATTCGGTATTGCTGCGGTGGTCGCCCTAACGACTAACCTCGTGTTGCTGCTAGCGTTCATGTCGCTTTTGGGTGCTACGCTAACCCTGCCCGGTATTGCCGGTATCGTTTTAACCGTGGGTATGGCGGTAGACGCTAACGTTTTGATTTTTGCCCGAATACGAGAAGAGCTGGCTCGACGTATGTCACCTCAAATGGCCATTGACGCCGGTTTCGAGCGAGCCGTAGCAACGATTCTCGATGCCAATATCACAACGCTCATTGTCGCGGTTATCCTCTACGCTGTGGGCACCGGGCCGATAAAGGGTTTTGCAGTAACTTTGTCTCTGGGCATTCTCACCTCAATGTTTACTGCCATTTTGGGCACCAGAGCATTGGTTAACCTTATTTATGGTGGTCGCCGAGTGGATAGTTTGTCGATTGGCCCACTTCCAAAACGTGATGCTGAGGAGGTCCAAGCATGAAAATTCTTCCCTTCATGGCATGGCGCCGTTTTGCGGCGGGTTTCTCTTTAATTGCAATGCTGATAGCGGGTGGCGCCTTGACGACCCAGTCCTTGAACTGGGGTCTCGATTTTACGGGAGGTACTCTCGTTGAGGTTGAGTATGGCGACACGGCAAATTTGCGCGAAGTTCGAAAAATCCTCGAAGACAGTGGCTATGCGGGTGTTGTCGTTGTTGCGTTTGGTACGGACCGAGATGTCCTGATTCGATTGCCTATTAGTTACTCCGATGAGCAAGGAGTGGCAATGGTTGATGTCTTACGTCGTGCCTCAAGTTCCCCAATAGAGCTGCGTCGAATGGAGTTTGTAGGTCCTGCTGTGGGAGAGGAGTTACGTGAGCAGGGTGGGTTAGCCATGTTGCTTGCCCTTGGGCTAGTGATGCTTTACGTGGGTTTTCGCTTCCAATTCAAATTCGCTGTGGGTGCAGTGATGGCGCTAGCACACGATGTTTTGTTTGTGTTGGGCTTCTTTTCTTTGCTGGGCCTAGAATTTGATTTGACGGTGCTCGCTGCAATTCTTGCAGTCATCGGATACTCGCTCAATGACACGATTGTTGTAGCGGATCGGATTCGTGAAAACTTCCGAAAGTTGCGACGCTCGAATTCTACTGAGGTCATCGATATATCCCTGACCGAAACCTTGGGCAGAACCCTAGTGACCTCTTTAACGACACTTTTAGTGCTTCTAGCGTTAGCTATTTTTGGCGGGGAAATGATTCACGGTTTTGCCCTGGCGTTGTTAGCAGGTGTTGCGATCGGTACCTACTCGTCTATCTACGTTTCAGCGACAATTTTGCTGGCCATGGGCGTCAGCAAGGAAGACGTGGCAATTCCCATTAAAGAAAGCGGCAGCGAAGACGGGTCTCAGGTATGAAGCGCGAGTTTTAGCGCAGTACCGGGCCCACGGTTGAAAGCAGCTGCTTAAATATTTTCGGATTGCCACATACTACCTGGCCATTGTCGAGGTAACGCTCTGAGCCGCTGAGATCAGATATCAGGCCCCCGGCCTCCTTGATAATCAGTGCCCCAGCGGCGATGTCCCAGCGCTCTAAACCTGTTTCCCAAAAACCGTCGAACCGGCCTGCAGCAACGTACGCGAGGTCCAGTGCCGCTGCCCCTGCTCTACGGATACCCATGCACTGCGCGGCGAGCTCAGCGAGGGTCTGAGTGTACTGAGGTAGGCGTTGTTGTTCGTGTCCCAAAAACGGTATGCCGGTGCCGAGTAGGCACTCGCGTAAGTCGGTGCGATTACTGACACGCAGGCGGTGGCCATTCAACTGTGCGCCGCGACCACGAGAGGCGGTAAATTCTTCCTGTCGTACCGGATCGAAAACCACTGCGTGAGCCAGTCGGCCATCGACAATACACGCGATCGATACACAATAATGAGGAATGCCGCGCATAAAATTGCTGGTGCCATCGAGGGGATCTATTACCCAAAGATGGTCTGATTTTGCATTGCCGGTCTGTCCACTTTCTTCGGCCAAGAATGCGTGGTCGGGATAGGCTTTGCCCAGTTGATAGAGTATTTCCTGTTCTGCCGCGATATCGACTTCGGTAACGTAGTCTGCGATGCCTTTCGCTTGGTGGCCCACGCGATCAAGCTCGTCTGAGGCTCTGACGATGAGGTCGCCCGCTTTACGGGCGGCGCGTAGGGCGATGGTGACCATCGGTTCCATGGTGATTTCTCCAAAGACGGGTAGATTACCGACCCGTGACGGGGGCGAAGCATAGCAGGGGCGGCGTGGCCTGTTCAGTGCTTTGTTACACTCTGCGATCTTTTTTCACTTTCGAGAACCGTAATTTTCATGGCAATCAATAATATTCGGGTCGTTCTCGTGCATACGAGCCACCCAGGCAACATCGGTGGCGTGGCAAGAGCCATGAAAAATATGGGTCTCACCCGGCTGACATTGGTAAAGCCCAAAGCGTTTCCCGCGCCCGAAGCACTCTGGCGTGCGGCTTCGGCTGAGGATGTTTTAGCCAACGCAACGGTTGTAGAAACGGTCGAAGAGGCGGTCCAAGGTGCGCAATTTATTGTGGGTACGAGTGCGCGGGAGCGACGCATTCCCTGGCCCCTGCAGGATGCACATCATTGCGGTGAGCGGCTTTATCGGCATGCCGCTCAGGGGGAGGAGGTCGTAATACTGTTTGGCAGAGAGGACCGTGGGCTGCTCAACGAGGAGTTAGAACTTTGTAACCTCCACTGCCATATTCCTACCCACGAATCTTACCCATCTTTGAACCTAGCCATGGCGGTGCAGATTGTGGCTTACGAAATAAGAATGTCGCAGCTGGCTGGGAGTAGTGCTACCGAGGAAGACGCGGCCTGGGATACGCCATTTGCGCCAGCAGAGGATATGGCGCGCTTCTACACGCATTTGGAGCAGACCCTCATTGATATTGAATTTCTTGACCCAAAAGCACCGCGCCAACTCATGCGGCGTCTAAAACGCCTGTTTAACCGCGTTCGTCTCGACGAAATGGAGCTGAATATATTGCGTGGCGTTCTTTCAGAAACGCAGAAAAAAGCGTCCAGGGGCAAAAAGTAAAGCCCTACTAAAATAGTTGGTTTTTTACTTGAGTGTTTTAGTAGGTTTTGTCACACTATTCGGCATGGAGGTGGCATGAAACTTACAACTCGAGGTCGATACGCGGTAACAGCTATGCTTGATCTGGCGATAAATGGCGAGGAAAAGCCAGTATCTCTGGCCGATATCTCCGGTCGTCAGGAAATTTCGCTATCCTATCTAGAGCAGCTGTTTGCCAAGCTTCGACGAGAGGCCTTGGTAACCAGCGTTAGGGGCCCCGGTGGGGGTTACCGTCTGGCGCGGGATCGAGCCACCTTGTTTGTCGCTGAAATTATTGACGCGGTTGACGAGTCTGTCGATGTTACTAACTGTAATGGTAAGGGTAACTGTCACCATGGTGAGGTGTGTCTGACACACGATCTTTGGCAGGACTTGAGCGATCGTATTCACAGCTTCTTAAGCGGGATCAGCTTAGCTGACCTCGTAGACAATCGAGCTGGTAAGGCCAGGCTAAGTGCAAACGAAGCCGTGCAAAAATTAATTCTGCAGTAAGGATGCTCTGCTAATGAACGCTCATGTCAACACACCAATTTATCTCGACTACCTATCGACTACGCCGGTCGACCCCCGCGTCGCCGATGCGATGTCCGAGTGCCTATCGATGGAAGGTACCTTTGGCAACCCGGCTTCCCGATCCCACGTTTTTGGGTGGAAGGCTGAAGAGGCGGTAGAGAACGCCCGGGCCCAGATAGCAGATCTGATTAACGCTGACCCAAGGGAGATCGTGTGGACCTCCGGTGCAACCGAGTCTGACAATCTTGCGATTAAGGGTGCAGCACATTTTTATCGTAAGAAAGGCCAGCATATCGTCACGTCGAAAATAGAGCACAAAGCGGTGCTGGACACCTGCCGTCAGCTGGAGCGGGAAGGTTTTGAAGTGACGTATCTCGAGCCCAATACAGCGGGGCTGACCACGCCAGAGGCCGTTCAAGCGGCTCTGCGCCCTGATACGGTGGTGGTCAGTGTTATGCATGCCAATAACGAAATTGGTGTGGTTAACGATATAGAAGGTATCGGTGAGGTCTGTCGTGCAGCAGGGGTGATTTATCACGTCGATGCAGCGCAAAGCACCGGCAAAGTACCTCTGGACATGGAGGCTATGAAGGTTGATTTGCTGTCCATGAGCGCCCACAAGATGTACGGTCCTAAAGGCGTGGGTGCACTTTATGTGCGTCGAAAGCCCCGGGTGCGTCTGGAAGCTCAAATGCACGGTGGTGGCCACGAGCGGGGTATGCGCTCAGGTACTCTGGCGACCCATCAGGCTGTTGGTTTCGGTGAGGCGGCACGTATAGCCAAGGAAGAAATGGCTGACGAAACCTTGCGCCTAATGAGTCTGCGAGCCCGATTTTGGAAGGGCTTGGAGGATATGCAGGAAGTGCATATCAATGGCGATGTTGATAGAAGGTTACCCGGCGCGCTTAACGTTAGCTTCGCCTTTGTAGAGGGTGAGTCTTTGTTGATGTCTTTGAAGGATTTGGCGCTGTCCTCTGGTTCAGCTTGTACCTCAGCCAGCTTGGAACCGTCTTATGTTCTGAGGGCTTTGGGGCTTAATGACGAGCTTGCACACAGTTCTTTACGCTTTAGCTTTGGGCGATTTACATCTGAGGCAGATATTGATCACGCGATTACGCAGGTTCGTGGTGCCGTTGAAAAATTACGTGAACTGTCGCCGCTTTGGGATATGTACCAAGACGGCGTTGATTTGAATTCTATTGAATGGTCAGCACACTAAGCATAGCGCTGGTATTGCAGCCCTTAATAAGGAGTACGTCATGGCTTACAGTGAAAAGGTTATCGATCATTATGAGAACCCCAGGAATGTGGGAAAGTTCGATGATGAAGATGAAAACATAGGTACGGGTATGGTAGGTGCTCCGGCTTGTGGCGATGTCATGCGTCTACAGATCAAGGTAAATGATAATGGCGTTATTGAGGACGCCAAATTTAAAACCTACGGCTGTGGCTCAGCGATCGCATCCAGTTCTCTACTGACGGAATGGGTCAAGGGGCGCAAGCTGGAAGACGCCGAGCAAATTACAAATACTGAAATAGCACAGGAATTGTCACTGCCACCGGTGAAAATTCATTGTTCGGTGCTCGCAGAGGATGCCATTAAGGCGGCGGTAAAGAATTTTCGAGAAAAGCAGGACGACTGATGACAATTGCAGTCACAGAACAGGCAGCGGGACATGTCCAACGCCAGCTAGAAGCTCGCGGGCGCGGAGAGGGCATTCGAATTGCGGTTAAAACTTCCGGTTGCTCGGGGCTAGCTTATGTCCTTGAGTTTGTTGATGCCGCAGAGACTACAGATACTATTTTCGAAGATTTTGGCGTCAAGTTATTCATTGACCCGAAAAGTTTGGTCTATCTCGACGGTACTATCGTCGACTACGCCAAAGAGGGGTTGAATGAAGGGTTGGAGTTTCGCAATCCCAATGTGGCCGGTGAGTGCGGCTGCGGTGAGAGTTTTACCGTCTAGGTATGCCCGTGGTTGCTGAAGGGTTTTCGGGTGCACCCAAAGATTATTTTGAGCTTTTTCAGATAGAACCTCAGTTCGACTTGGATACTGATGATCTAGGTCAGAGATTTCGCACACTCCAGCGACGTTTTCACCCCGACAGATACAGCGGCGGAAGCGCGGCTGAGCAGCGCCTTGCGGCGCAGGTATCAGCGGATATCAACGCGGGCTATCAGGCACTTAAAGATCCTATCACTCGGGCAGGCCATATGTTGGAGCGGCAGGCTTGCGATTTGCGCGCTCTTGAGCGACAGCCAGTGAGTGGTGAGTTTTTAATGCAGCAGATGCACCTTCGAGACAAGGCAGAAGCGTTGAGCTCTGACGATAACGAGGGAAGATCACATTTAACGGCTGAAGCGACGGCACTCATGAGGGCGGAGCTGCTTTCTTTTCAAGAAGCCATAGAAAAAGAGGACTATGAGTTGGCGGGATCTGCTTGGGTACACCTGCTTTATTTACAAAAGCTGAACAAAGAGGTCGCTGGCAGCAGCGATCTCATCTAGACGGCGTTATGGCCTTGCTGCAGATTGCTGAGCCCGGCGCGGTTGTTCAAGAACCTGCGAGCCGAAAGCTCGCTCTGGGTATTGATTTGGGCACGACCAACAGTTTGGTTGCTCATGTCAGTGATGGCGATGTCAAGGTTTTGCCGGATGGCTCTGGCGATGTCTGCCTTCCCTCGGTGGTGCACTTTGGTGCTGAAGGCACGCTTGTGGGTTCAGCCGCGGAAGCTTTGGCCGTCTCGGCACCTCATGACACGATTGCATCTGCGAAACGTTATCTCGGTCGAAGCCGAGAGGAGCTTGCCGCGGACAGCTATACCAAGCTAGCGGAAAGTGGGCTGGCCTTTGAAACCTCCCAAGGCCCGGTGACTCCAGTCGAGGTGTCTGCGGCGCTTTTGGGCGCGCTTCGTGATCGTGCCTTGTCCTCGCTTGATATGCCAATAGCTGGTGCCGTCATCACGGTGCCCGCCTACTTTGATGATGCCCAGCGGTTAGCAACGCGGCAAGCGGCCGAATTAAGCGGACTTAATGTGTTGCGCTTGCTAAATGAGCCGACGGCCGCCGCAGTAGCTTACGGTCTTGACTCAGGCGAGGAGGGTGTAGTCGCGGTCTATGATCTGGGGGGTGGAACATTTGACGTGTCCATTCTGCGACTGGAGCGGGGCGTATTTGAGGTTTTGGCTACGGGGGGAGACAGTAGTTTAGGTGGCGATGACTTTGACCAACGCATAGTCAAATTACTCCGTGATGAAGCGAGTCTGCACTCATTAAGCGTTGCTCAAGAAAGGGCGTTGTTACGCTGTGCTCGATCGGCCAAAGAAGCGTTGACTACTGCATCGGAAATTGAAGTTCAGCTCGATAGCATTATCAGTGGTTCTGGTGCCGTTACAGTCACCCGTCAAGCATTTAATAGTGCATGCGCTGATCTGGTGAATCGCAGTCTCGATGCCTGCCGCCAATGTGTTGCGGACGCTGGCGTATCGCAGATTGATCAAATTGTGCTCGTGGGCGGGTCCACACGAATGCCAATTATTGGCGAGGTGGTAGCTGCCCTGTTTGGCAAGGAGCCACTGAATAGTATCGACCCCGATCGTGTCGTGGCGATGGGAGCAGCTAGACAAGCTGATTTGCTGATCGGTAATCGTGACGCTGAAGATCTGCTGTTGCTCGATGTCATTCCGCTGTCTTTGGGGGTCGAGACGTACGGTGGATTGGTGGAACGCATCGTGCCTAGAAATACAACGATTCCAGTGGCTAGGGCGCAGGAGTTTACGACCGCTAAAGACGGCCAAACGGGCCTGATTGTTCACGTTGTGCAAGGCGAGCGCGAGCGTGTAGAAGATTGTCGCTCCCTGGCGACGTTTGAATTAGAGGGGATTCCACCGATGGTGGCGGGAGCAGCACGACTTGAGGTGACCTTTCAGGTTGATGCCGATGGTCTACTCGAGGTAAAGGCTCAGGAAGCAACAACGCAGGCCACGGCAAGTGTGGTGGTGAAGCCGGCCTTTGGTCTTGCTGAAGATGATATTGCCACTATGTTGCGTGCTGGTTATGAGCATGCCTCTGAGGACATGCATGCGCGTCAATTGGCTGAAGCAAAAGTTGAGGCGGAGCAGCTGGTTGCAGGTATTCGTGCCGCCGTTACCAGTGATGGTGATCTATTGAGCGGTATTGAGCATGAGGCACTGATGACTGCGGTCAATGAGCTAGTCGATGCTAGCCAGGACGATAATATAGAGAGTTTAAGGAAGGCGATCGAGGTAACCGGTCGCGCTTCAGAACTGTTGGCGGCCAGACGTATGGATCGCAGCATTAAATCGGCGCTGGGTGGAATCTCGGTGGCCACATTGGAAGGAGAAGCGGAGTCATGACCCAGATTGTAGTCATGCCCCACGGTGATATTTGCCCCGAGGGAGCAGTTGTCGAAGCTGAGGTTGGAACGTCAATCTGTGACGCTTTGCTGGCACACGATATTGCCATTGAGCATGCTTGTGAGATGTCTTGTGCATGCACCACCTGTCACGTCATTATTCGTGAAGGCTTTGCTTCTATGGATGACGCCGACGAGCTTGAGGAAGACTTTCTTGATAAGGCTTGGGGTTTAGAGCCGGAGTCGAGGCTCTCTTGCCAAGCACTAGTTGCAGAGACGCCTTTAGTGGTTGAGATCCCGCGGTACACCATTAATCATGCCCGAGAGCATCATTAAAAACTGTTAGATCATGCAACCAGGGTTGGTGGTTCTTGGGGTCTAGGGCTGTTTTAGCAGCGGTCTTTATTCGGGCCGGCTTTATTCGGGACGGTCTGCGCTCCAAACGTCGTCTAAACCTAATGCCGTTGTCGCTTTCAAAACGCTGTTTTAGGGTAATTAGTCGACGATGACATAATCGCTGCCCTCATTTATAATTTGCGCGCTTAGAAATTGGGACCCCGGGTCCCATGAACCAGTCCTTTTTCCAATCGGAGTGCCCCATGGCCACTGAACGTACCCTGTCAATTATCAAGCCTGATGCCGTCGGCAAAAATGTTATCGGCGAAATTTATACCCGTTTTGAGTCAGCCGGACTGCGCATAGTTGCGTCGCGCATGATGCAGCTGTCTGACACGACTGCTGGCGGTTTTTATGCCGAGCATAAAGGACGTCCTTTCTACGACGATTTGGTTAAGTTTATGACGTCCGGCCCCGTTGTTGTTCAGGTGCTCGAAGGCGAGGGTGCGATTGCTAAAAATCGTGATTTGATGGGTGCCACGAACCCACAGGAAGCTGCTGCTGGAACAATTCGCGCAGACTTTGCGACGACCATCGATGCTAATGCCGTACACGGTTCAGACTCGCCCGAGTCTGCAGCTCGAGAAATTGCTTACTTTTTTGCCGCTAACGAGGTTTGCGAGCGCTGAGGCGCCCGGCTGACGCTTCGCTATGACAGTTGCCAACGGATTGATTGCGACCTCGAGCGCCGCCGCGAAGGTCAATCTGTTGGGGCTGAGTCGTCAGCAGCTGGAAGCTTTTTTCACTGACCTTGGAGAGAAGCGGTTCCGTGCTCAGCAGGTGATGAAGTGGATTCACCATCAGGGTGTTATCGACTTCGCCGCTATGAGTAACTTGGGCAAAGGCCTGCGCGAAAAGCTAGAGGCCCTCGCTACGATTACTCCCCCGGAAATTGCGGATCAGCAGGATTCGGCTGACGGAACCCGGAAATGGGCAATTCGCGTGGCCGGGGGTGCTTTGGTAGAAGCTGTGCTAATTCCCGAGGCGGGAAGAGCCACTCTGTGTGTGTCCTCACAGGTGGGCTGCAGTCTAGACTGCAAGTTTTGCTCCACAGGAAAGCAGGGTTTTCAGCGAGATTTAACCGCAGCAGAAATTATTGGTCAGGTCTGGTTAGCGATTAACTCTTACAGTGGTTGGCAGTCAGGTAAAGGTCGGATTGTGACGAACGTGGTCATGATGGGAATGGGTGAGCCCCTTCTCAACTTTGATAATGTGGTCTCGGCTATGAGCCTCATGACAGATGACCTAGCCTACGGTTTGTCCAAACGGAAGGTGACTTTAAGCACCTCAGGCGTTGTACCCGCACTCGATCGGCTAGCTGAGTTCAGCGACGTTAGCTTGGCGGTGTCTTTACACGCGCCGAATGATGAAATCCGCAATAAAATTGTCCCTATTAACCGTCGCTATCCGATTCAGCAATTGTTGCAGAGCGCTAAAAGCTACATCGACGCTCAGTCAGACCGTAAACGGGTTGTTACCATAGAATACACGCTTCTGGCCGGAGTAAATGATCAGCCGGAACACGCGCGGGAATTAAGCACTTTGCTTAAGGACTTTCCCTGCAAGATTAATCTGATCCCCTTCAACCACTTTCCAAATTCAGGATTCGATCGACCGAGCGGCAACGCCGTGTCGCGCTTTTGGCAGGTTTTGGTTGATGCGGGCTTTATCGTCACTGTACGTAGTACCCGCGGCGATGATATTGATGCTGCGTGCGGTCAGCTGGTGGGAGAAGTAGTTGACCGGACCCGACGTTCTGAGCGATACCGTCAGTTGAATTCGGCAAGCGATGCCGTGACGGAGGGTGAACGAACATGAAGTCGTTGATTTTAGGCATATTTGCCATGGCTGCTGTTTGCTTGCTGTCATCTTGTGTTACTGAGACTGTGGGTGGCACAGACAATGAAGGAGACCCTCAGGCGGCTCTAGAGCGACGCGTTGAGTTAGCTCGACAGTACATTGGTCGCGGAGATTGGGAAAATGCTAAGCGGAATCTTGAGCTGGCAAATGACATCGACCCTGACAATCCCTCGGTGCATGAAGCCTTTGGACTGGTTTATCAAAGCACGGGTGAATATGATCGCGCTGAGGACAGTTTTAAGCGGGCATTGCGAATCGATCCCAAATTGTCTAGAGCGAGAAACAACTATGCTGCTTTCCTGTTTTTCCTTGGGCGCTATGATGAGGCAGAGCCGGAGTTTGTGCTGGTAGCGGAAGATTCACTCTACTCGGGGCGCCCGCTTGCCTATATTAACTTGGGCATGAGCCGATTGAATCTTCAGAACAATGCCGGTGCAGAGGATGCATTCAGCCGCGCGTTGCGTATGGATCGGCGAAATCCCATCGCACTGCTAGAAATGGGTTATTTGCGGCTCGCAGCGGGCGATGTCGCGGGTGCCCAATCTTACTATGGCGTTTATCGCACGGTTGTGCCTCGTCAATCACCTCGAGGCTTCATGTTGGGCATTGAGGTTTCTCGGGCTTCGGGCGATAAAGATGCCCAGAGCAGCTACGAGCTGGCATTACGTAATCTCTATCCTGATTCTCAGGAATATCAAACACTGCAGGCCCAGCAAGGGTTACAATAAGGAAATCTTCCGATCGGTCGGTGACATGAAACAGGAATCACCTATTAAGCGGCGCAAGAGTCGCCAGATTATGGTTGGCAACGTAGCCGTTGGCGGCGATGCTCCTATCAGTGTCCAGAGTATGACGAACACTGAAACGTGCGACGTGGCAGCCACAGTCGCGCAGGTGCAAGCTATTGCTGATGCTGGAGCTGACATCGTGCGTATTTCGGTGCCGAGTATGGAAGCTGCTGACGCCTTTCGAGACATTCGCACGCAGGTGACTGTACCCCTTGTTGCCGATATCCACTTTGATCACAAAATTGCGCTGAAAGTTGCTGAATATGGTGTCGACTGTTTGCGTATCAATCCCGGCAATATTGGTCGTGAAGAAAAAGTGAGGGAGGTCATTGCCGCTTGCAAAGACCGTGGTATCCCAATTCGAATTGGGGTCAATGCGGGCTCACTAGGTAAGGAGCTGATGCGAAAGTATCCAGAGCCAACTGCTGAGGCTTTGGTGGAGTCTGCCTTGCGTAATGTCGATATTCTAAATCGCTATGACTTTGAGGATTTCAAAGTCAGTGTCAAAGCCTCCGAAATTTTTATGGCTCAAGCAGCCTACAGAAGTTTATCAACGCAAATTGAGCAGCCTCTGCACTTGGGTATTACCGAGGCCGGGGGCCTGCGTGGTGGTACCGTCAAGTCGGCAGTGGGCTTGGGTGCCTTATTACTTGATGGCATTGGCGATACGATTCGAATTTCCCTGGCCGCTGACCCAGTAGAAGAGGTCAAAGTTGGCTTTGAGATACTTAAAAGCCTGAAGCTGCGGGCTAATGGCATAAATTTTATCGCCTGCCCCAGTTGCTCGCGCCAAAATTTTGATGTGATCGGCACCATGAATGAGTTGGAGCGTCGACTGGAAGATATTCGTACCCCGATGGATGTTGCCGTGATCGGCTGTATCGTCAACGGGCCAGGGGAAGCTCGGGAGGCTGACGTTGGCCTGACGGGAGCCACTCCCAGCAACTTAATTTACCTTGCCGGCGAGCCCGACCACAAAGTCAGTAATCAGGATTTCGTTGATCATTTGGAATCTGTTATTCGCGAGCGCGCCGATCAATTAGTATCTGAGCGCGCGGCCGCTGAAGAACAAATCATTCTGCGCAGCACCTAATAGACAAGCTTATGACCGATTACCGATCAGTGCGTGGAATGGTAGACATTCTTCCTGAAGACACCTTCCTTTGGCAGCAGCTGGAAGCGGTCATGGGTACTGTGTTGCAGCAGTACGGCTATCAAGAGATTCGCCTGCCTATCATCGAAGCTACACAGTTGTTTTCTCGCTCTATCGGCGAGGTTACCGATATTGTCGAGAAGGAAATGTATACCTTTGCAGATCGCAACGGCGAGAGTCTGTCATTGCGCCCGGAGGGTACAGCTAGCTGCGTGCGTGCGGTCGTCCAACACAATCTGCAGCAAACGGTGCAGAAACTTTGGTACCAAGGCCCTATGTTTCGTTACGAACGACCGCAGAAAGGTCGGCAGCGACAGTTTCATCAGCTCGGCGTTGAGGGGTTTGGCGTGGCAACGCCCGATTTAGATGCGGAGTTGATTCTGGTATCGAACGCCCTGTGGCGTGGTTTGGGTGTTAGAGAGCTCCTGACATTGGAAGTGAATTCAATAGGGAGTCCCGCCGCTAGAGGGCTTTTTAGAGAGGCTCTGGTAGAGTTTCTCTCCGATCACAGGACCACTTTAGATGATGATAGTCAGCGTCGTCTTGAAACTAATCCCCTGCGTATATTGGACAGCAAAAATGTAGACACTCAGGCTTTGCTAGCGGATGCACCGGCGCTCAGCGATTTTCTTGATGAACAGTCACGGGATGATTTCGCGGCACTTCTGGCAATGTTGACTGCGGCGGGGCAACCCTATGTCGTTAATGAGCGTTTGGTGCGCGGTCTTGATTATTACAATAAGACGGTTTTTGAATGGACCACGGATGCTTTGGGCGCTCAGGGAACAGTTTGTGGGGGTGGTCGTTATGATGGTTTGGTGGCGCAATTTGGTGGCCGAGACACACCAGCAGCTGGTTTTGCCATAGGGCTGGAGCGATTGGTGCTGCTGCTGAAAGGTTTAGAGGCGCAGTCTGCGCCCCAGGCCGATATTTACGTGGTGACAGCAGATGCTAAGTCGCAGCTTCATGCGCTGCCTCGCGTGGAGGCTCTTAGGCAGGCCCTGCCCGGTCGAGCTATTCAAGCTCACTTAGGCGGGGGAAGTTTTAAAAGTCAGTTTAAGCGTGCGGATCGCAGTGGTGCGCGATTTGCGCTGGTATATGGCGAGTCTGAGCAGGCTACTGAGTCTGTTACCTTGAAGCCATTACGAAGTGAGGGCGAGCAGGTCACGCTCCCAGATAACAAAGTAGCAGCATTTTTGGCGGAGTCATTTGCTGGAGCAAACGGAGAATAGGTTATGGCAGATCATCTAGAGGATGACGAACAGGTAGAAGCGCTAAAACGATGGTGGGATGAAAATGGCAAGAGTACGATGGCTGCGGTCGTGCTGGCGGTCGCTGGTACGGTGGGTTGGCAGCAGTACCAAGGATGGTCTACTCAACAGGCTGAGTTGGCTTCAGACGCTTGGGGCGCGATAGAGGTAGCCCTGCAATCTGCTGATGATCGTTCAACTGAGGACGTGCGTGCGTTAGCAGGCGCTTTAAAAGATGATTTTAGCCGTACTGTCTACGCACGTTTTGCAGCGCTTCAACTTGCTGCGCTCGCGGTGGAAGAGGGTAATCTAGATGTCGCTGAGAGTGAGCTTCGTTGGGCATTAGCCAAGGAAGATGCCAATTCTGAAATGGGGCAATTGATTCAGCTGAGGCTTGCTCGGGTGTTGGCTGATAAAGGCGATACCTCAGCCGCCATGGCGATCTTAAATTCGGGCATGGGTGCATATCCGGCAGCTTATGCCACGGCAAAGGGCGATATTTATGTGTCCGAGGGCCGGCACGCAGAGGCTTTAGGGGCTTACCGTGAAGCGCGAGCTGTGTTGCTAGCACTCGGTAACCCACCGGGTATTTTAGATACTAAAATCACCAGTCTTGAATCCCGTCTTGCGTCATCGGAGGAGTCCTCTTGAATTTCGCTAAGTTACCTAAATTAGTAGCCATCGGTCTGTCTGTGGTAACGCTTGCGGGTTGTGAAACCATAGGCGGTTGGTTTGCAGAAGATGATTACGACCCGACGGCGCCAGTGGAGCTGACTGACATCGAGCAGAAGGTCAAGCTTTCCAAGCGTTGGTCTACCTCTATTGGTGATGGGCAGGGTAAGGGGTTTTATAAGATCACACCTGCGCTGGCTGGAGGTACCCTGTATGTGGCTGCTACTGAGGGCTTAGTTGCCGCTGTAGATGCGACTAGCGGGCGAAAATTATGGAGCGCTGAGTTAGGCCTGGCAATTTCCGGCGGCGTTGGTCATTACAAAGATTCACTCTTTCTTGGCGGAGCCGATGGTACTGTCATGCGGGTCGATGCCAATGACGGTTCTGAGATTTGGAGGGCCGAAGTTTCAGGTGAGGTATTGGCGGCCCCCCAGGGCAACGGAGAACTGGTCGTCGCCCAGACCTATGACGGCAAGGTATTCGCTTTTGATTATGAATCGGGTGAGCAGCGATGGGTTCACTTGAGCGATGTGCCTGTTCTTACTCTGAGGGGCACCTCTACGCCCATTATGGTTGATAACTTTGCTATTGCAGGTTTTGCTGACGGTAAGGTACTCGCGTTGTCACTCGATAATGGCAGTGTTGCTTGGGAGGCTCGTATTGCCATTCCGCAAGGGCGATCTGAAATTGAACGGATTGTCGATATTGATGGCAGCATGGCTATGCAGAGCGGAGAGCTTTATGCGGCTAGCTACCAAGGGCGCGTTGCCGCTGTAGACCTGCGTGTTGGTCGTAAAATATGGCAGCAAAACGTGTCGTCAGTTTCTGGTGTTGCGGTCGGCTTTGGCAACGTGTACGTGGCTGATCAGGATGGCACAGTCAGCGCTTATTTGCGTAATGGTCAAGGCGTACGCTGGCAAAATATTCAGTTGGGCTATCGTGGATTAAGCCGGCCTACAGTGGTCTCAAGCTACGTTGCACTGGTAGATTTTGAGGGCTACTTGCACCTCTTCTCACAGTTAGATGGCGATATTGTCGGGCGTACGCGACCAGACAGCAGTGGAGCGCGTGCGGATATGATCGCTCAGGGGAATCGGTTGTACATCTATAGCAACGACGGCAAACTCATGGCCTATGACGTGGCAGGGCTGGAGTAACGCTTGCTCCCTGTCATCGCCTTAGTCGGGCGCCCCAATGTTGGCAAGTCGACCTTGTTCAACCAACTGACACGTTCTAGAGATGCCTTAGTCGCTAACCTCTCAGGCCTCACTCGAGATCGGAAGTACGGTGAGGGGAAGATAGGTGATGCACCCTTCATCGTTATTGATACCGGTGGTATCAGTGGTGAGGAATTGGGTATTGACGCCGCTATGGCAGATCAGTCTCGGGTTGCAATCGATGAAGCTGATATCGTGCTGCTGTTGGTTGATGGTCGAGCAGGTTTGCATCCGGGAGACGAGAGTCTGGTGTCTTATCTTCGCCAGCGCAGTAAGCCATTTCATTTAGTCGTCAATAAAATTGACGGAGTTGGGGAAGATATCGCAGCCAGCGACTTCTATCGCTTAGGTTGCTCGCAATTACACACAATTGCCGCTTCGCATAATCGAGGCGTTCTGCAGTTGATTACTAGTGTTATCGACGCTTTACCCCGAGCAGAACCCGCTGACGCGCTCAATGACCCCAGTATTCGGGTTGCCGTAGTCGGGCGACCGAATGTGGGAAAGTCTACCTTGGTCAACCGGCTGCTTGGGGAAGATCGGGTCGTTGTGTTTGACAAGCCAGGGACCACCCGAGACAGTGTGTATATTAGGTATGAGCGCCATGATCAGGCTTACACACTGATTGATACTGCGGGTGTACGACGGCGCAAAAACGTTCGAGAGGTGGTCGAGAAATTTTCGATCGTCAAAACACTCAAAGCCATCAACGAAGCCCATGTCGTCATTTTGTTGATGGACGCCCACGAGGGATTGGTTGAGCAGGATTTGCACCTCTTGGGGCAGTGTATTGATGCGGGTCGTGGGTTGGTCGTTGCTGTTAATAAATGGGATGGAATCGCGAGCGACGAGCGCGACTGGATTCGTTCAGAGCTTAATCGACGCCTACAATTCGTCGATTATGCTGACGTCCATTTCATCTCAGCACTTCACGGAACGGGGGTAGGGCATCTTTATGAGTCTATCCACCAGGCGCACCGAGCTGCGACGACGTCACTCAACACCAACAAATTAACGCGCATTCTCGAAGATGCCGTTGCCACCCACCCGCCACCCCTAGTAAATGGCCGCCGAGTCAAGCTGCGTTATGCACATGCGGGCGGACAGAATCCACCGATTGTGGTTATCCATGGCAGTCAAACCGACGCGCTTCCTGCGAGTTACGCACGCTATCTTGAAAAGACTTTTCGTCGCGTGCTGGAGCTTCATGGCACCCCCATCCGCATTCAATATCGCACGGGCGATAATCCCTATGCGGGTAAACGTAATAAACTGACCCAGCGTCAAGAGAGTCGACGACAACGTCTTATGTCCCACATTAAAAAGGCTGAGAAGAAAAAAAAGCAGCGTAAGGGGCAGTAAGCAACATTCATTTAGTGAATGCTAATAATATTTAGCATTTTCTTTAAAAATACCTCCTGACCCATTAGCATCGCGGTCTCATTCATTCAGCGGTCTCATTGAGCCCAATTTCATAGACTTTAAAGGAGTCGTTATGAGTCATTATTTGGATACGATCGGCGAGTTAGAGGGCGTAGTTGCCCAGGCGGGATCATCTTGGGCCGACATCAATCCCGAGTATGCAGCCAGGATGCGCGCTCAGAATCGCTTCAAAACCGGCATCGACATCGCGCGATATACGGCAGACGTTATGCGCAAAGATATGGCTGCATACGACGCAGACCCTGCCCACTACACGCAGTCTTTGGGTTGCTGGCATGGTTTTATTGGTCAGCAAAAGCTGATTGCTATTAAAAAGCATTTCGGAACCACCGATAAAAAGTACCTTTATCTCTCAGGCTGGATGATCGCAGCTCTGCGTTCAGAATTTGGCCCGCTGCCCGATCAGTCAATGCATGAGAAAACATCGGTGCCCAGCCTTATTGAAGAGCTATACACCTTCTTGCGTCAGGCAGACGCCCGTGAGATGGGTGGGCTTTTTCGGGCTCTCGATGCAGCGCGAGCCGCTGGCAATGATGTAGAAGTGCAGAGCATCACTAAGCAAATCGAAGAGTTTCAGACCCATGTTGTGCCTATTATCGCGGATATAGACGCCGGTTTTGGTAACGAGGAAGCCACCTATCTTTTGGCTAAAAGCATGATTGAGGCAGGTGCTTGCGCCATTCAGATTGAGAACCAAGTGTCTGATGAAAAGCAGTGTGGGCACCAAGACGGCAAAGTTACCGTACCCCACGCCGATTTTCTGGCTAAAATTCGCGCGGTTCGCTACGCCTTTTTAGAGTTAGGCGTTGAGAATGGCATTATCGTGGCAAGAACCGACTCTTTGGGCGCTGGCTTGACCAAGCAGATAGCGGTGACCGATGCCCCTGGAGACCTCGGTGACAAGTACAACAGTTTTCTAGACGGTGATTACATCGACTCAGCCGATGACATTGCTAATGGTGACGTTGTTGTTAAAGCCAACGGCAAACTATTGAAGCCCGCAAGGTTGGCTTCAGGTTTGTTCCAGTTTAAGAAGGGCTCTGGGGTTGATCGCGTGGTCCTCGATTGTATTACTTCGCTGCAAAATGGCGCCGACCTTATTTGGATTGAAACCGAAAAGCCTCATGTGGGCCAGATCGCCAGTATGGTAAATCGCATCAGGGAAGTCGTGCCCAATGCTAAGTTGGTTTACAACAACAGTCCAAGCTTTAACTGGACGCTTAGTTTCCGTCAGCAGGTGTTTGACGCGTGGTCGGAGGCGGGCCAGGACATGACTGCATACGACCGTGATGCCTTAATGAGTGCGGAGTACGATGGGACTGAATTAGCAACTGAGGCTGACGCACGCATTCAGTCTTTCCAGGCTGATGGCGCCCGGGAAGCAGGAATTTTCCACCACTTGATCACGCTGCCCACTTACCATACGGCGGCGCTTTCAACCGATAACCTAGCCAAGGAGTACTTCGGCGAAGCCGGTATGCTGGGTTATGTTGCAGGAGTTCAGCGCAAGGAACTTCGTCAGGGGATCGCCTGTGTGAAGCACCAAAATATGGCGGGTTCTGACATGGGTGATGATCACAAAGAGTACTTCTCGGGCGATGCTGCGCTGAAAGCAGGTGGCGCAGACAACACTATGAACCAATTTGGCTAAGTTTTATTGCTTAGTTAATAAAAAGCCCCCGCTCCTTTGGACCGGGGGCTTTTTTATAGCGTTACCTTTGGTTTAGGGCTGCTGAGCTACTTTTGGCTCAATTTTAGTCGGGGATGTGGCGGGCATCATGCCGTTCTCAAGCCCACATTCGTCCGCGAGATAGTTCAGGATAGAGCTGTATAGCAGCGTTTTATGGTTATAAAACAGCGTGTTGGAGAAGTGGTCAGCGCCCTCCAACTCAACGTAGGTGTGCTGCTTTTTGGCGTCTACAAGCTTGGCTAAGTACTTCTCCGCGTGATCAACTGGTACGCGCTGATCAACATCGCCATGGATTAGAAGAACCGGCACATTAACTTTATCAACTTCTGTTAAGGGCGATATGCTGTCGTCCCACATCGCGAGCTGCTCGAGCTTACTCGACCCTCTCAGGCGATACCGATAATAATCTACCTGCATTTGCGGGTCCGTAACAGCGGCGCCAGCAATGACACATTGATAGGCGTTAGGGCTACGTGAAGCCGCTACCAGCGCGGCGTAACCTCCATAAGACCAGCCAAACATCGCCACATTTTCGGCTTCGGCTAGTCCTTCTTCAACGAGGTGTATAACGCCGTCATCCTTGTCATCTTGCATTAAGTAGCCGCCTTGGCCACCGTTCAAAAATGCGGCCTGGTAGAAAGCCTGACCATAACCTCTGGACCCACGGTATTGCGGTTGCAGTACCATGTAGCCGTGATTAGCGAGAAGTTGTGCCCACTCGTCAAAGACAACGACCTCCCTTACAAATGGGCCACCATGGGGTAGCACCACTAGCGGAAAGGGCGGTTTGCCATTGGGTACCGTCAGATAGCCTGGGATGGGTGTCTTATCTCTGGCAGGGTAGGTGATAAATCTAACGTCGGCCAGTTCTGCTGAAGCGAAGTAAGGTCGTTCACCCCCCACAATTTGTAGTTTGCCTTTGTGAAAAAGGTAATGGGTGCCGGGGTCTCTGGGCGCTGTGTTGCGCAACGTTAATGAGGAACCATCTTTCGATCGACTGGTAATTCTCAGTGCGTCGGCATTGGGTATTGCGGCCATCAGTTGTTGATGCAGGGCCGCCTCAGAGGCGTCGAAAAACTCAATCTCTATTTTGGCACCACAGTGAACGGCGCCGGTGATTTCTCGGTAATGGGTCCAGCTGTTGCTGTGATAGCGCACTCCACAGATATCGTTGTCTCGCCGCTGATACAGCAACTCGGCGTACTTACGCGTCTTGGGATCAAATGACCATAGCCCCGTGGTATCGCTGCCATTATTGGCTTCGACAATAAAGTTTCCCGGTAGGCTAGGGTCTTTCCCCCAAACCTGGAAGCTGTCGTAGGAGTCCTCATGTTGCCGGTGAAACTCGACCCAGTCGTCGCTCGAGGGTTCGCGGTAGTACCAGATAAATTCGCCTTCCTGTAGGTCGAAGCCCCGCGCAAGAACCGGGTTGCCCGCGCCGTCGAAGTCGATGTTTCCTAATGAGATTTTGCCGCGTATGACTAGTTTTTTAGACTCGCGTTTTAGATCGTATTCCCAATAAGCCCTGGGGCGAAAAGCCGCTTCTAAACGTTGCCCTACGTCTCGATTTCCGCCTTCAGAAAAGGAAATCATGATCTTTCCCGGTTTTTCGGGCAGAACACTCACAATGCTAGGGTCCCGTTCCTCAATGACTTCAATTTCCCTCTCGCCCACATCTACTAGGGCAATGCGGGTTTCATAAACGCCGCGGTTGAAGCCTTCAACCTGGTCACGTACTTTCTGTCGGGCCCGGAAAACAAAGTTGTCGTCGGATACCCAATCAAAGCTCATGATCTCCATGGGCTTGGCGTTGACTCGAAAAGGTTCGGCACTGAGATCGTCGGTGTTGTAGATCTCTATTATCGGATTGGCGCCCTTGCCAGATACCTTTTTTAGCCCAAGATAGCGACCATCAGGTGATATTTGAATATTGCTGATTGCGGCCCGGCGAGCCCATTGGTCAATGGGGTAAGGGGTCGCTGTTGCCCAGTTGGACGAGAGGAGGGTGAGTGCAAGGATGGCGGTAAGAACACGAAGCATGGCGGTGTCCTGTATCAATGGTTAAGTGAAGTGTCGAGGCGCGGGTTTACGCGCCTCTAGTCACATTTAAAAGGCTTAACTTCTGTAGGCCTCAGCTTCCGCCCATACGATAAACGACATCAAAGAAGATGGTACGACCTTGAAGGTCGTAACCGTAACCAATGGGTGTATTGGAATAAGAGACAACCTCACTCCCGTCTACCGTTGGTGGGGCTTTGTCAAAAACGTTGCGAACACCAGCGCCTATGGTCCACGAGTCAGCATCATAAAAAAGTGATGTGCTGTGAAGAAGATAGCTGCCAGCTTCCGCAAAATCCCGGCAAAGCACATCATTGGGTGGTCCAAAGCAGGTATCAGATGTGCCGGCGACTGAATCGAAGGGATCGACGCTTTCGGGGTCTTGGCCGACACTGTCGAGGTAGCGAGTTTCCCAGGTTGCCGTCCAGCGGTCCCAGGTAAAGCGTAATGCGAGCTGGGCCTGCCACTCGGGGAAGCCCCATTCACCCTGGTAGGTTTCTCTGTCCACGCTGTCATCAGGGTTTACAAACTCTGTTGATCGCTCGAGCAGTTTGCTTGCGGTTAAGTTAGCCCTGAAATCGATGGGTACGCCCACATTGAGCGTGTCTCCGAAGAAGATATTGTAATCAATGCCCCGGGCCACTTCCTGGTCTCGGTTAATGAAACCCAAGTCCATTGAAGTAATTTGTGGATTCGTGGGGTCAGAGAGGTCTCTAGTGATTCGATTACAAAAGACACTAGCGCCGTTGCCAGCTTCATCGCCATAGCAGTCGCTAATGATGAAGCCTGTTGAAGGCTCAATCACTGTGTTGGTGATGTCGATCTCGTAGTAGGTCATGCCCATTGAAAAATCAAATTTGTTGCTGAAGTCCTGCTCAAAAGCGAAACCTACGGTCCACGACTCCGACTCTTCAGGATCCAGCTCGAGGGAGCCGCCCTGGGAGACTTCAACGCTGAAGGTATTGAATCCGCCGTTGTCCGCAATCGTAGGATCCACGCCTGTTGCGACGCAGTTAGATAGAACCTGGGGGTCGCGCTTGTCATTTTCAGGAATGTAGGCGCCTGTTAAGTCGTCAAAAGCACCATCAGGAATGTAACAAGGGTCGGAAACATTGAGGAATCCAGTTGACCCCGCTAAGAATAACTCTCGGAGGTTGGGGGCGCGGAAAGCGGTACCCCAAGTGCCCCGAATCAACAGAGGCTCTACAGGACGCCAGCCGATTTTGACGGACTCTGTCGTGTTGGTTCCGTAGTACTCGTCATCGGTGATTCGCCCGGAAAGGTTGACGCTGAGTTCTGTGGCGAGCGGCTTATTGGCAAGTAGAGGAATCTCCACTTCCGCGAAAACTTCGCTCACTTGACGGTCACCCTGTGCACCTTTGTCGCTAAAGAAGCCCCAGAAGAGTCCCTCGGCTGCCACAGCGTCGGGGTTCGAGCTGATGTCGTCGAAACGGACTTCTGCACCTAGCCCCAAGGCGACTTCGCCCGCGGGCAGCTCAAAGATGTCGCCAGTTACATAGGCCGAGGCCACGATTTGCTCATATTCAGTGTCGAAGTTACGCGTATCGAATAAATAGTTGCGTTCTGCTTGCGTGCCAAAGTCGCCAACGACTTCTCCGATCGGATAGAGCGAGGGCGCATACATGTTTACAGGAACACATCCCGCTGTGGCGTCGGAGCGAAGTGTAGCGCCTAAGTCGTTTTCACAGGGGGTCGATGTGGACGAGTAATAACCCAAAGAATAGTTAAGTCGGTCTTCTCGGACGCCGTAACGCTTTGACTTGCCCTCAGACAATGAGTAGCTGACATAGGCGTCAAAACTCCAGTCCTCTACCGACCCAAAGTTCATAAAGGGAATGTCACCCCTCATGCCAGCTACGAAGCGCACCTGTGACTGCTCCACCTCGGTGATATTGCGGTCGCCACGAACAGAAACGATCGGGGTTGTGGACACGGGGCCTAACGCGCCCGGGTACAAGTTTACAATACCAAAGTCACGAAATTGCGCTGGGGTTAAACCAAATTGATTGGCGATGCCTGCGGCAATCGAGGGGTTATCGAGATAGGCCCCCATTGCCAATCCGCAATCAACACCGTCGGGTTGATTGGGGTTGCATAGGTTGTAAGGGTTGTTTGCAGGAACCTCAGGAAACAGCTGCCCCTCGCCTGATTTTGAATCGATTTCGAGGTACGAGTAATTGGCCTCGAAGTAGGGTGTCAGGTTGGCTTCGCCATCAAACGTATATTCACCATAAGCCATCACGTTATAACGGGTCGACGCGGGAAATAGGTCGGCAGCCAAAGAGGCAGGTTTACCGTTCAAATCGTAGTCGTACAGGTTGATATCACCAACGCCATCACCATTGCCGTCTGCACCAAGACCGGTGTAGGGGTCCCCTGACTCAGAAAAGTTGCCCCAACCTCCGTTAGAGTACCCCGGTGTGTAGTAAATGCTGCCGGCGTCGATCGATGGAATAAAGGTTCGCGCGGCTACACCGCCGAAGGAACAGTTACCGTAACTGGGGTAACCGATGGAGCTGTAGTATTGATCTTCGGTGCGAATAGTGCCGTTCTCATCGATCTCCACATTACTTGCACAGTCACCGGTCCAATCCCGGTCTGCCAGAGCGGCCTTGGTGCTGTCGACGTATTCAGCGCCAATACCAAAAACGCCACGGTCGGTGTTAAACCCCCAGCTGGCCGTCACGGTGGTATCTGAGCCGCCACTTTGAACCGGCTGATTTCCGAAAATCTCGACTTCCAAACCGTCGAAGTCCTTGCGCAGTATTGCGTTAACGACACCGGCAATGGCGTCAGATCCATAAACGGAAGATGCGCCGTCTAACAGTATGTCGTAGCGTTCAACCAGAGACCGGGGCAACAAGTTAAGGTTTGGTGCTGCGGGTGCACCCTCAACACCAGATGGTGATACGCGTCGCCCGTTGATCAGGACGAGGTTACGGTTTGCTCCCAGTCCACGCAGGTCAACGGTCGATGCAGCGGGACCGTTGTCCAACACAAATCCTTGGAAGGTGAGGTCAATTTGCTGACCAGTTGCTGCAGTTGAGCCCTGCAGGATGTCAGCGGCGTCGATTAGTCCTGCTTCTTTTGCAAATTCGGTTGTAATGATTTGTAGGGGTGAGATGCTAGAAAAGGTATCTCTGCGTAGTCTTGATCCAGTAACAACGACTTCTTCAACGCTAGCCTGGGGGGGAGACGAGGCCTCGTCTGCGGCCGTAGCCACAATCGCTGATTCTTCAATGACTGGACTGTTTCCATTTTCTTGCGCATTGGCGCTGTTTAAGCCGGCGCAGGCGAGCGCGACGGTAACTGCGAGTAAGTTTCTCTGGGCGTTAAACCGCATTGTATATCCTCCAAGAGTTCGAGTATTTTTCGCGACCTCTGCGTAAATTTTTTGAGTCCGGGTACGCTAGATGCCGTTTGAGTGGTATTGGTCAAGATTATATCGGAATTATGTGCTCGCAGTCACGTTGCGAAGAGGCGTCTGAGGCAACAGGGTAGATAGTATAAAAACCCCTAGGGACATGGGTTTGATCGCAGTGTGGTTGTAATAATCTGGCGATTGTCACCACCGTTGTGTAGCTGCCACTGTTGTGTAAATGTGCCGCCACTGACGCTTCAGTGGGAGACGCTTCAGTGCGATCGGTTGCCTGAGCTCGCTTTGTGGTCCTTTTTCTTCAGCTGCTGTACTGGGATCCTTGTATTTTACCTAGTTTCCGTCGCATGCTATCGCCATGAAATGGGAAAATATTGACACGCAGGTTTGCTCTGTTGCCCGTGCGCTTTCAGTTGTTGGTGAACGATGGACTCTTTTAATTATTCGAGACGCGTTTAAGGGCACACGGCGCTTTGATGAGTTCTACCGCAACCTCGGCGTTACCCGGCATCGACTGTCTGAGCGCTTAGCCGGCCTAGTGGACGCTGGGGTGATGACCCGAGTGCCTTACTGCGACCGGCCAGTTCGATATGAGTATCGTCTAACCCGAATGGGCTTAGGGCTCTACCCCGTGCTTATGACCTTGGGCAATTGGGGTGATGCTTGGTTAGACAAGGGCCAAGGTCCTCCAACGGAGTATTGGCATGCCGGGTGTGGAAATCTCGCTAAACCCGTATTAAGTTGCAGTGAGTGCGGAGATTCTCTGCGGCCAGAGGAGGTGTCGGCACGCCCGGGACCAATCATGCAAACGTTTATAGAGTCATTGCTAGAGGCGGGCGCTACAGTGCCGCCGGAAGCAGCACTACCCGCTGCAGCCGCAGAGTTTTCTGCGCTGCAGGCCAAACAGAAAAGTGAGTGAAAATCATGAACCAGCAGGTTAACGAACTCGTTATGAACGCGTCAGATGAAATATTGGCTGGGCCAGATGGTGCACAGCGGTCGCCTGAAGAGGAACAGAAGTTCCGCAAACAACGTTTGGCTGCAGCGCTGCGTATTTTTGGAAAATTTGGATTTGATGAGGGCGTTGCAGGACACATTACGGTTCGCGATCCTATGGAGACAGAAACCTTTTGGGTGAACCCCATGGGGCGTTCTTTTAAGCAGGTGTGCGTGTCCGATCTGATTCGCGTCGACCACGACGGTCAGATTGTCGAGGGCCAGGGAATTCTTAACGGAGCCGCTTTCACCATACACGGACATATTCATCAGTCGCGCCCCGAGGTTATCGCCGCGGCTCACGCACATTCTATTTATGGTAAATCTTGGTCATCTTTGGGTCGGCTTCTAGATCCAATTACGCAGGACGCCTGTGCGTTTTATGGGGATCACGCATTACTAGATGACTACACGGGTGTCGTCGTTGACATGACTGAAGGAGAGCGCCTTGCTCGAGTGTTAGGCCCGAAAAAGGCAATCATTATGCAAAACCATGGGCATCTTACGGTAGGTGGCTCTGTGGAAGAGGCCTGTTGGTGGTACGTCACAATGGAACGCAGCTGCCAGGCCCAACTGCTCGCCGAGGCTGCAGGCACACCTAGGCCAATCCCTGAGGAAATGGCGGCGCACACACAGAAGCAGGTGGGGAGCAGGCAGTCAGGTTGGTTCAGTGCTCAGCCAATGTTTGACGTTATTTTGGCTGAGCAGCCCGATTTGCTAGGGTAAGGCTTCTACCGATATTGCCCAGGCTTCAATAATGGCGTATTCCGGTGAATCCGAAGCGTAGCGGCGTCCCCCACCATGCCCGCTTCCACCTGAAATCTTGGTCACCAATTTATCGGCCGAGTTTGATTCGATATAGCGCAGGAAAGACTCGTAGTTGAGCTGGGTGCTATTGTCTTCTCCTGCGCTGTAGAGCCTTAAGCCGCCCGGTGCGCCAGCGCGGCCGTGGCAACCCGAACTCGTGCAGCCCCCAGCCGTACTCAAAATCAGTGCGTTTACATCGTCTTCATAGACCTGTCTAACTACCGCTTCAGGATCCCTTTGCGAAGCCGAGCAGCCGTCGCTGTCAACGGTCTCACCGCTCGGTGTATCAGGGCATAGATCAGCATCATTTGTAACACCGTCGCCATCTGAGTCTTTTTGTGAGCTGGAGCAGCCCTCACTGTCGACAGATTCGCCGCTGGGTGTATTGGGGCAAAGATCGGCACCATCGGTAACACCGTCTCCGTCAGTATCGGTTGGCGGTGAGGGCTCACCCCCTTTTATACCGTTGCCTCCGGTTCCGCGGATTGACTCAACGGTACTGACCAAATCAGTCGCGAGGTTGCTAGCCGTTTGAGCGGCAGTGAACGGTACAGTGAAGCTGCCAATGCTTAACATTAATACAAGTAAAGTAAGCCGCCGTGGTCGCATAATCATTGCTGCAATCCTTAAGATACTGCCCGATACCTTAGTGGTTGTGCAGCGCAGACGCAATTTTCAGCTGACGCTAGGCTGCGATCGCTGTGGCCGATCGTTGAAAAGCAAGAGTCAGGCAAAAAATAATCATTATTTCCACGAGTAGAAGTGGCCAATGGATAGCGCTGACCTGTGTTGCTTTGTCGATTATTTGAAATTGTGTTTCGAAAATCTGATAGGCCAACCAGGAAGCTGCCATCCCCACCAAATATGCCGTTTGTTTAGCGATATCGAGTTGGGTGAGTCGCTTGTTGTCTACGAAGAGCAAAGTTTCGCAGCGAACAAGGTAACTGCCCAAAGCAAAAGTGAATTGGTAGCCCAAGTAAATAAAGAGTGCCAGGGGCTTTTCTATGGGATACAGCAAGACCCCCACAACGCCCAATAGGATAACTATTTCTACAGCTAACGATAGACGATAGAACCACTCTGGATTGAACAAACGATGGTATTGCGTGGCGATGATAAGAGTCGCTAACGCCAGCCCAATGCCACCGGCGGAGAAAATAGTTGGTGATAGCGGCTCATAAAGCGTGAAAACAGCGCCAATCGATAAACCCAAAAATAGGGAATTAAAAAATTTATAGGCCAAAAACCAATTAAAACGAATCTTAGCGTTATCCAACGACCGCTCCTTCACTCAATAATCAACGCCTTTCCGCGCTTGAATTCCAGCGCGATAGGCATGTTCAACGTCTTTAATTTCAGAGACGGTATCCATGATTGAGCGCAGTGCGCTGCCGCCGCCACGACCTGTGACCACGACGCTCTGATGCTTGGGGCGATCTTTGATGGCATTGAAAATTGTATCTTCCGACAGATATTTAAAAGCCAGCATGTATGTCAGCTCGTCGAGAACGACCAAGTCCAAATCCGGATTGCCCAACATGTTGGCAGCTTGTTCCCAGGTGCGCTCTGCGGCGGCAATGTCGCTACTGCGGTCTTGTGTATCCCAAGTAAAGCCTGTGCCCATTTGGTAGAACTCTACCTCTGGGCATTGATCGCGAAGGTAATGCTCTTCCCCAGATAGCTGCACGCCCTTAATAAACTGAATGACCCCTACCTTTTGCCCATAGCCAAGAGCGCGTAGCACCATGCCGAAAGCCGAGCTCGTTTTGCCTTTGCCATCGCCGGTCAGTAGTACTGCAACACCCCTGTCAATAGTGGCTGCAGCAACGCCGGCATCTACGGCAGCTTTTTGTTTTTCCATGGCACGATTATGGCGCGCGTCTTTGTCGTTGTTATCCATGGTTAAGCCCTTTAGATACTGTAGCGAAGGCCGAGGTAAGCGGCCCTTGGAATTTGATTGTAATCCCTGACTTGAGGGTCTTGGTTATCTGTCAGATTTTCAATTCGCGCGGTAACGCGCAGAGATTGGGTGACGTTTACGGCTACACTAGCATCTAAGCGTTCGGTATTTGGCATGGGTGCTCCAAAAGTATCCACAGAATCCCGGGTAAATCGAGCGGTTAGGGCAGCGACCACCGAACGGTCTTGCCACAGTAGACTGCTAGCCGCAGCCCACTCAGGACGGTAGGGTCTCTGTTGCTCGGTGCTCGACTTTGTTTCATTCCAGGTGATGTTCGCTAAAAGACGCCAGTGAGTTAGAAAAGCGGTTTCACCGGCAATTTCTAAGCCCTGAGACGTTGTTGTGCCCGTGCCCTGCAGGTAACCCGAGAAGCTCGCCATATCAAAATAAATTTCGTTTTCGATCTCCTGATCAAACCAGGTGACTTCTAGTCGCTGGTTCGGTTGGCCCCAGCTCAAGCCGATTTCCCAGCCCTGGCTTTTTTCTTCGGTAAGTGCCGTGGTCGCTGCAGGAGCGTAACTAAAAGGTCCTGAGTTGTAGGCTATTTCGTAAAGGCTGGGTGCGCGAAAGCCAGTGCCAACCGCACCCCTGAGGATTAGAGGGTGATCGGTGCCTGCAAGTTGCTGCTGAAGACTGATTCGCCATGAAGTGTGTTGTCCAAAATCGTCATTGTCATCCCATCGAGCACCTAAAGTCAGTGCGCCGGCTAGCACATCAACGTCGTATTCTCCCCAAATTCCAAGGTTATCCCGGCTACGTTCGCTGCCACCGTCGGTAAGGGATTGGTCAGCCGCATCGACGCCCAACGTTAGACGCTGTCCAGACTGGGGCGAGAGTGAGCCGATCCATGAGATTTCCTCTTGCTCACCTTTCGTCTCGAAGGATGATATTTCCGCGCTGTAAAAAGCTCTTTCGATTTTAGATTTTTCGTAGCTTAGGGATGAATCAATAAGCGCTGTTTTAAATTTCGCGGTGACACGAGCGGCAGACTGATCAAAGGTATCGGTACACGCTCCAATTTGAGCAAATGTAGCTGTATCAAAACATCCGTCATAGTCGTTATCGCCGTTGATATCGTGCACGCTGCCGGTCAACGTGAGGGCATCAGTTAAGCTCAGCGAAGCGGTGCCGTGGATCGTGGTATTACTGTATCCGTCATCGTCCTGTAGTTGGGTGTCAGAGGGCCTCGCGTTGAAGCCGTCGGTGCTTAAGTCGGTGATTGATAGCGAGCCGCGAAATCGCTCGGCGCCGCCAGCGACAAAACCGCCTACTTCCGAATAACCGTTTTGCCCGCCTTCGGCTGTCACACTTGCGGTCACGCCTGTTTCAGGTTGACGAGTCGTCATGGCAATGACGCCGCCGGCATCAGCGCCATAAGCTAGTCCTTGCGGGCCCCTCAGAACCTCGATTCGCTGAAGTCCTTCAGAAAGCAGGTGCTCAATACGAGGGCTTATTTGAGGCGAGGAGGGATCAGCGATATCGATACCGTCTAATACCACCCGGGTGCGGAAGCCCTCCTCACCGCGAATCCGCACTGAGGCCGATTTACCGGGGCCTCCATCACGGGTCACTGATACACCGGGCTGTAGGTCGAGAAAGTCTGCAACATCGCTGTAGCCCAGAATTTCTATGGTTTCACGGTCGGTCACCGATACCGAGACACCAACTCGGCTCAGAGGTGTTGGAACCCGAGAGGCGACGATAACAGTTTCTTCAAGAGCTTCACTGTTCTTGTCATCGGCGTAAGCAGCCGTAACAGGTGCGGCTGTAAGCAACGATAGAACAAGGGGTCGATATACGATGTGGCGAAACATAGCGCAGCTCCTGCGTTGGCGGAGGCGCTGTTAAAACAGCACAGGTGTGGGCTCCAGCCAGATGGGGAGTCGCACCCTGCAAAGCCCTCCGCTTTGTGGTTTACGTTACGTCAGGCAGGTATCGGGCTCGGAACTAGGTTCCCTACCGTTGCGGGGGCAGCACTGGCATAACGACTGAAGGCCGATAACCAGTTTCCCTTTTAACCTGCCCAGACCGTGACGGCCGGCAGGCACCTAACGCGACGGAGGGTACTCGCGCTGAAAAGCCGCGTCAAACCTTTCTCTTATTCTGTTTTTCCCGGCAGTGGTAACATATCGCTCCATGAGCGAGCAAAGTAAATTACACGCAGTGAACGAGAATAAATTAGAGCGCTGGCGGCCTTACATTCGACAATGTTTAGACCGCGAGCCAAGAGGCTTGAGAAACATTGTCGCCTGGGACGAGCACGGCCGTCCCCGTGTTGTTCAGGTTGCCCTGGTAGTGGATGACAAGCCATTTCCAACCGTATTTTGGTTAATCGATCCGGCACTTTGTCTCGCTATCGATCGATTGGAGGCGGCCGGCTGCATTGCCAACTTGCAACAGCGAGTGGACCAATCGGCCGAATTGCGAGCTAAAATGCGGATTGACCATGAAAAACACCAAGCCGCTCGCGCGGCAACTATGACGCCTACGGAACGAGAATTTTTGGAGTCCTCTGGTATGATAGGAGCCTTCACTTCTCGCGGTATTGGTGGCATTCAAGGAGTCGATAGAATTCGCTGTTTGCACACCTGGTATGCCGCGCATTGTGTCCACCCGAATGTCGTGGGACGTATGATCGACGAGCTTCTCTCTGAGGGTCCCGCGAGTCTTATTTCCGACGCTCAATCATGAGTTTATAAATGTGATGCCTTCAATTACCGATGACACTCGTATTTCGTCCCTCAAAGAGCTGGCAGCGCCCAGTGATTTGTTGAATCAGATACCCCTCGATGAGACCGTTGCTGCGCACGTGACTCAGGCCAGAGGAGCAATACACAACGTACTGGCCGGTGACGATGACCGTCTTGTCGTGGTGGTGGGTCCCTGCAGTATTCATGACGTAGACGCGGCTATTGATTACGGCAGGCGCCTCCAGCCCCTTGCTGAAAAATTGAGTGACCGCCTGCTAGTCGTTATGCGGGTGTATTTTGAAAAGCCCAGAACGACGGTAGGTTGGAAGGGGTTAATCAATGATCCCGATCTAGACGATTCCTTTCAGATTAATAAGGGCCTGCGCTTGGCGCGACAACTATTGGTAGACCTCAACAGATTGGGCTTGCCTACAGGCACCGAATACCTAGATCTTATATCCCCTCAATATCTGGCTGATCTAGTGAGTTGGGGTGCAATCGGTGCAAGGACAACCGAGAGTCAAACCCATCGAGAGCTCGCTTCGGGGCTGTCATGCCCTGTTGGCTTTAAAAATGGTACCGATGGCGACGTGCAAATGGCAGTTGATGCGATTGGCGCGGCGCGCCAGCCACATCACTTCCTTTCAGTTACCAAGGAGGGGCAGTCGGCGATTTTCGAAACTTTGGGTAATGAAGATTGCCATGTGATCCTGCGCGGCGGACACAAGCCAAACTATGACATGTTTGCGGTGGATGACGCACGAGCGCTGTTGAGTCAAGCAGGTTTGCCCGATCGTTTAATGATTGATGCGAGCCACGCCAACAGCCGTAAGCAACCGGAGCGACAGCTTGAAGTTCTGGCCAATATCGGTCAACAGGTAGCGGGTGGAAACGAGGCCATTATTGGCGTCATGATCGAAAGCTTTCTGGAGGCTGGTCGTCAGAATGTTGTTGAGGGTGGCAAATTGACCTACGGCCAAAGCATTACTGATCCTTGTATCGATTGGTCTGCTACTGAAGATATTTTGACCCGTCTCGCCGATGACGTGGCCCAAAGACGTCTGAAACGGGGAGGTAGTTCGTGATTGCGCAGCGCTTTTTACAGATTAAAACTATGGGGTGGGCTGCATCACTGGTTTTTTTGATGGCTTCGGGCTCGCTGTTGAGTCAAGAAGCTGAGGAACTTCAAGAAAATTCTATCCCAACCGTAGCGGATGAACTCGATGAGCTGGAGCGGCGTTTCTATGCCATTCGTCAGACCGAGGAAGATGCCGGCGATGTTAACGGGGGCCCTGAGGATGCCCTGCGCTTTTACCTCGACGAGGAGTCTCTCCATGTGCTCAAGCAGTTCAGCAGAATTGCGGAGCGAATACTGAAGCTTGAGAGCGATGCCCCAGAACGCGGTGAACTTGCGGCTAGGTTGGCGCTACGCAATCAGCAGTTTGATGAAGGCTTCGGTCGAAGATTTGAGCTCCTTGAGTCTCGTATTGCTGTGAAATATGAGGGGTTAGACGCGCTCAGTGGTTTAGATCGAGCATTGCTCCGTGCGCAAATAGACAGCATGGATGAGCAGCGAATTCGCTATTTGGAGTATATGATTAATGTTGTAGACGTTCGTGCAGCATTGAATTTCCCAGCAGGTACTTTGGAGCAACTCGCTAATCGCAGCTTGTTGTATTACGCCGATGAGCGGCTGGGGTCTTTGCAGCTGTTGAAAGCGCAAAGGCAAGCTCTACAATCCCGCCTAAAATTAGCGTCCTCAGACCCATCGATACAGGAGGCATTGTTGCGCGCAGAGCAGCTCCTGGCTTTGGACGTAGCGTGGCTGGGGCGTATCGCCACGCAAATGCAACGCGTAGGTCTCGATACCACGCGAATTAAACGAGCCATCATAGAGGAGCAAACTGCAATTTCTTTCGAAATGGTGGACCTCGAAGTTTTCAATGTTGTTCTCGACGATATTTATTCCAAGCTCAGCCGTTGGTTGACCACTGAGGGGCCCGATATGGTGCTCCGCATTTTAGTGTTCCTTGGTATCGTGTTTCTTGCCCGAGTTATTAGCCGCGCTGCGCGACGATTTGCACAGCGCACCCTCGATAAGCGACCCGGTGGCATGTCGCAGCTGTTGAGAGATGTGTCTGTTTCAATGATTGGCGGCGGCGTTATGGCGGCCGGCTTTCTTGTTGCGTTATCACAGATGGGTATTTCTTTGGCACCCATGCTGGCGGGCTTGGGCGTCGCGGGCTTTATTTTGGGTTTTGCCCTACAAGAGACGCTTAGCAATTTTGCGGCAGGGGGCATGATTTTGGCTTACCGGCCGTTTGATGTGGGAGACTTTATTGCCGTAGCCGGCGTTGAGGGCACCGTACGTCGGATGAATTTGGTGTCAACAACCATTACGACCACTGACAATAAAAGTCTTATCGTGCCCAACAGTAAAATATGGGGCGATGTGATTCGAAACTACACCAGTCAAAACATGCGTCGTGTCGATACCGAGTTTTGTATCAGCTATAGCGATAGTATTGAGCAGGCGGAGCAGGTGTTAGCCGAGGTGTTGGCGCAAATTCCGGAGATACTTCCAGAGCCAGAGACTGTGGTTAGAGTGCACCGGCATGGGGAGAGCTCAATTGATTTTGTCGTGCGGCCGTGGGTGAAAACGGCAGACTACTGGCCGACTTACTGGACATTACACCGTGAAGTTAAGCTCGCATTTGATCGTGCGGGTATCACCATTCCTTTTCCACAGCGCGACCTGCACCACTTTCATCACGAAACAGGTGATGGCACCGAGGCGTCTACTTAGGGCGCCCATTCAAGCCCCAATAATATGCTGTAGTCCCATTTTTTTCGGGGTATTGAATCTAGCTCGCCCTCGTTCTCCTTCCCTGAATCGTAATCGGAATTCAAGCTCAGTTTGATGCTTAGATCACTGACCGCCTCCCACTTCACCGCAGCTTCCAAGTGGGCTCGTAAGCGATCGTCTTCGGTTAAGGAGGGGTAGACACTGCCCGTTACATTTACGTCGAGATCCGCATTTGTGAGGCTGTACATCATGAAGGAGCCCGTCAGGAACCCTTCAGCTGAGTAAGCTGTGTCTTTAACCAGCGTACTAGCGCAATTATCATCGCCAAGATCACTGAGATCGCCGGGGCAGCTCGGAGGTTGCAAGACTTGACCAGTTTCGGGATCTGTTTCGATTTTGCTGCGCTCTGAAATGCCCTGAAGGCCAACCAAGGCTCTTAACCGCATTCCAGCGCTGTCGATAAAATAGCGCCCTAAACCGGAGCCCAGCGAGACGCGACCAAAGTTATTTAGTTGGTCGTTGTAATCGTATTGACCAGAAAAGCTTCGGTACCAGTCATCTCTAAAGTTGGACCAGCGTTCGTTTTCCAATCGAACCAATCCCGATGTTTGGGAATAGTCATCCTCATAGTCGCCGTTTTCAGTTTGGGTGCGGTAGTCGGAGCGTAAAATATTTGCACGCGCTGATGTCTGCCCGCGCTTTGAGGCATATGTTACCGTTCCTTCGATCTTGTAGGTTTGTAGGTCGGGTTCAAAGTTGAAATTTGCGCCCAAGGTGTACTGCAGCCGTTCGGCGAAACTTTCCTCGATAGGCCGTATTTCAGTGATCTCGAGCAGGGGTATTACCTTGTCGCTGTCGATGCTGGTGAACTGCAGCGCGCCCTTTTTTTCAGTGCTTGAAATATTGCCATAAAGCCTCTCGTTGTTTTCCGTCAGAATTTCATAGTTGTAATTAGAATCTATGGAGGCGATATCCTGAAGTTCCAGGGCAATCACGGGAGCGTAGGACGGATTTATTTTGAGATCGCCATTGGCTAGCCCCTTGATTTCGCCGGTGATGCGGTCGCCGTTATACATGGTGACAACATCATTATTGCTATGGGCGAATGCCCAGTTAGCGTGAGTAGTCAGCAACAGGGTGAGGAGGGTTAACAGGGAGCGCATGGATATTTCCTGTCTATTAAAAGAAAACTTGTCCTGCCTAGAACACGGTGCTTCCGTGCTTTAGACAGGGCTCATTGCCGGTATTAGCCAAACTGGAAAAAGCACAGCTTGTTGCCATCGGGATCGCGAACGTAGGCGCCATAAAACATGTCTGGGATGCGCTGTCCGGGCTCCCCGTCGCAGGTTGCACCAAGTGCAATTGCTTTTTGGTAGAGCGCGTCGCAGGCCTCCTTGCTGCCTGGATTAAAGGCCACCATATTGCCGTTGCCCGGATGCGCGTCATTTTCGTTATAGGGTATGCACACAGCGAGCATGGGGTTGGCCATATCCTTGCCAAAAAAGGCTATCCGGTCCATTTCAAGCAGCGTGGAGGCACTCATTTCGCCTAATAGCTCTGAGTAAAAGGCCTTCGCACTGTCAAGGTTCGTGACGCCTAAAGTGACGTATCCAATCATGGGTAACTCTCCGTGTTGTAGTGATAAATAATTAATGGTCTGGGGTTCGTGCTACAGCTTGAACGACGCCCCAGCAATGCACCCTAGAAAAGCGTTGCCTTATTTAACTGCGTTTTTTAGGGGCACTATAGCTGCACTAGTGTTGCTCGCGCTCACTGTCGTTTAGCGCATTAAGCGCGTATTCTGACACCTCTTATTTTATTGGGCATTTAAAAGTCTTGTTGGATATTAGCTTAATAATGATGGTTGTCGTCTGGCTAGTCACTACTCTTTTGGTGACGCGTTGGTCTGCTCCTTGGGTTTTTGGCAGTGCCTTGTTGGCCTGTTTGTTGATGGGGCTAGTCGATATCAACATTGTGCTTGCCAAGGCCACCAATGAGGGGCTAGTCACGCTAGTGCTTCTGATGCTGATTTCTGTCGGTTTTGAACGCCTCCCTTGGCTGCTTATGGTATCCCGGCGCATGGTGGTTCCATCGTTGACAGGGTCACTTTTACGCGTCTCGCTTGTCACCGCAGTCTTTTCAGCCTTTGTAAACAACACCGCGGTCGTGGCGACCCTTGCGGGGGTACTGAGGCGATCACGTCTTCATGCGCCTAGCCAGCTCTTACTGCCGCTTTCTTACGCGGCCATTTTAGGCGGCACGTTGACGCTTATTGGAACTTCTACCAACCTTATCGTGAGTAGTTTTCTACAAGAGGCCTCGGGAAAGGGTATCGATTTCTTTGCCTTTTTACCTGTGGCATTGCCTGCAGCAATTGCCGGTATTATTTGCATGGCCTTATTTCGTCACCGACTGCCGCAGTATGAGCAAACAGCGCTACAGATTAGCGAGCATTTAATTGAAGCCAAAGTGCTCCCCGAATCTAAGCTCATTGGCAGAAGCATTGTGGACAATGGACTGCGGGACTTGGATGGTCTTTTTTTGGTGGAGATTGCCCGGGGCCACGAAATCCTTTCGCCGGTCGCACCATCACAGCGTATTGAGTCCGGTGATCGACTGATTTTTTCGGGAGACGTTAGTCGTGTAGGTCTTCTGTCGACGTTTCAAGGTCTACAGTTGTTTGCGATTGAGGAGGGGTTGTTGGGTGACAATATGACGGAAGTTATTTTGTTGCCTAATGCTGCAGTGGCAGGCCAGACCATAAAAGAATCGAGTTTCAGAGCACGTTTTGATGCTGCGGTAGTTGGATTACGTCGAGACGGTGCTCAGCTATCGGGAAAGCTTGGGGGGATTACCTTGCAGCCGGGGGATTACCTCGCCTTGGCCGTTGGCCCGGACTTTGCCCAACGAATGAACTTGGGTCGAAATTTTCTGGTAGTAAATTCTCAATTAAATACGATGCGCTTACCTCTATTGGTTAGCATTTTTATAACCGCGGCGGTCGTAGCGGTGGTGACCTTAGCTGCGATGGGAATCCTCGCTTTAATTAAAGGACTCGCTTTTCTTCTGGCAATTTTTTTGGTGCTGGGTGTCATAAACGGGGCGGATTTACGCCGGCGATTTCCTTTCGAGATGTGGATCATAATTGCTTCGGCCCTGACCGTTGCCCAGGGGCTGCAGGATACCGGGGCTGTGGCGGCAGCAGCGGCTTGGGCGGAGCCCTTGATCACGGGTATTGAACCTCTGTGGATATTAATAGTGGTTTACTTGTTGACGGTTTTACTGACTGAGTTGATGACCAATAATGCTGCAGCTGCGCTCATGTTTCCGGTGGCTTGGACACTAGCAATCTCCAGCGGCGCCGACCCCATGCCTTTTGTTATGGCGATCGCCTTTGGCGCCAGTGCCTCGTTCCTGACTCCCTTTGGCTACACTACGAATTTAATGGTGCAAAACTTAGGGAGTTATAGACGCGCTGATTACGTGAGGTACGGACTACCAGTTACCTTGGTGTACAGCGCGGTGGTTCTGCTGATACTTCCTAGGGTGTTTCCCCTTTAATTATCTTGCGCCGGCCCGGAACGCCTAAATCTTGTTGATGTGTTCGAAGTAGGGCAAATAAATGTGCTTGATATCGGCGTTTTCTCCAGACCCGCCTTTAACGCCATCAGCGCCGAAAGATTGTAGCTCGTAGGGTATTCTGACCCCGGCAAATGGCTCACAGACGTAATGGTAATCGCTGCTCCAAGGGTCCTTGGGGAGTGCATCGAGGTAGCCGTTTTCAGGGAAATTTCCCGGTGGGTTGCCTACTGTCGCTCGCTGCACGAGTGCCTGCAGGCCCTGCTCGGTCCAAGGGTAGGTGCGGTTGTCGCTGATGTATGCCTCTAATGGCACAGCGAGGTCTCGGAAGTCTTCAAGAATGCGATCTATCTGCAACTTTTGACCCTCGTAATCAATCCCAAGCTCCGCGTTCAGCGCGGCGGCTGGATCCTCGCTGCAGTAAATTTTTACGTCCATCGATAAAGGCCTGAGATTGGCGACGGTATCTAATACGACAAAATCTTTGTAAATAGGGAAGCCTTGGTAGTCTGTAGCGAGATACTTGCCGCATGTAACGTTGCCTGGGTACTGCGCTACGTCTTTGTAGTTAGAGTTCGGAGACACTTGTCCGGTGTCCTCTAGCGCCTTGGCGGCCTGATCTTCGGTTGATGCACAACTTGTGAGTAAGCCAAGCATTGCTATGTAAAAAAAGGATACGGCGGGTTGGCGCATGTTCATTTCCTCGGAATTTTTCTGAATCGCGCGGTTGGTGGTGCGACGGTATCAGTATTAGTTTTTGCGGGCAGGCTCTTTGGACGGTTGCAATTGAAAAGCCTACTTCAAGTCGCGCTTATACTATCGCAAACCTTAATTCATTGGGCGACCTCTTGGTAAGTTTGTCGGTATTTTCTGTTTCGTCTTCGGCGGTGTCGAGTTGTAAATGCTAAGCGCTGTATTTGCGGAACAGGCTTAATGGCTTGGGTGAAAGATTGAAAGTACTTAGATGTAGCTATTGAACACTGTGCCCTGCTCAACATTCCTGCGCTGCTAGTAATCACGGACTTAATCAGGATCTTTTTAGTAAAGCGTCCTGACAGTGTGAGGATTGGTTTGCTGGTTCGTTTGTGGAAATATGGTGTGGCAGCCCACATAAAATGCCACGCTAACAGGGGGTCATATGTCGCTCAAAGTTTCACCAAGCTCCGTAACGGCTATAAAGTCTAGTCAGATACTCTCTGCTCAGGAGCGGCTGACACTGACACGCTCTAGTGATTTAGTTGGCTTCGGGCTGGTGGCCAAAAACTGGGGTTTAATTTTCCTGCTCTTGGGTCTGGCAGCGCACTACCCTGGAGTATTGACCTCACTTCTTGTTTTAGTGGTGTTGCCCGGACGGCAGCTGGGTCTGGCTGTTCTCATGCATGAAGCAGGGCATGGCACGTTGTTCGAAAAGTCGTCGCTGAATCGCGTAATAGGCCAATGGTTTTGCGCACTACCCACACTGGGAGATCTACCAAGTTACGCGGCGGGCCATTTGGAGCACCACAGGAAAGCAGGCACTGCTGAAGACCCAGATTTAGTTAACTACGCGGCGTACCCTATCTCTAGAAAAAGTTTCGGCCGAAAAGTTTTCCGGGACTTAACCGGGCAAACAGGCGTGAAGTTACTGATAAATCTTTGTAAGGGCGGTGCAGGGAATATGAACCGAGCTCAAGCCCAAGGGCGTTTGCTTCTGTTCAAGCAAGTATTGGCGCAGTTGGCTCTGTTTTTAATCCTTGACGCCCTGGGCTGGGGGTGGACGTGGCTGCTTTGGTTCGTCACTTTTATGACAACGTATATGCTGGTGATTCGATTGCGCCAGATCGCAGAGCATGGAGCGGTGCCGGATCTTTATAGCGTTGATCCCAGAGAAAATACGCGCACGGTAGAAGCGCCTTATTGGCAACGATTTTTAGTGGCGCCACATGGCGTCAATTTTCATTTAGAGCACCATTTTATGGCGGCAGTTCCGTGTCACCGACTCTCTGATCTTCGCCGGTTGTTGCACGCCCGTGGCTACTTTGACAACACGCCAGGTTTTTCAGGTTATGGCGCCGTCTTCAAGCAAGTGCTTCAAAGGTCGTCATCAGTAGCGTCTTAAATGCTGTGGTGCCGGCCAGAGTTGATCTCTTGATCGCTCTGAACTGTTGTTGCTCGCGTCATAGCCTTACGGTAGTTACGTCGCTGTTATTTGTTTAAGAACAAAAGACGCGATCAAAACAGGGGCCAAGGATGGCCCGCCATTGAGACAGGGAGATGTCTATGAAAACTACGTTTGAATTTTTAGGGATACTGCTCATGCTGGCTAGTGCGACTGCGTCAGCAGCCACCGATGCAGCCACTAACGTTGCTACGCCTAGCGACAGAAATTTAGCTTTTATCTACGATATGCCGATTGAAGAGCTCGATCCGATTGCTATGGAGAGCACTCGAGGAGGCTTGGGACCTTTGGCACTGGCGTTGGGTATTGCTGGTGTGGATTTGGCTTTGATGAGCTTCTATTGGGGTATCTATGTCCCTCATTATGCGCCGTCGAGGCCACACTTTTATACGGAGGCTCCGTGACCAGATCATCATAGGCTGCGATAAATCGTGTTTCGATATTGCCGGTGTAAAAGAGCCCGAGCTCCTTCAAATTTCGCCCGGTTGGTTGCCGGGCTTGGTTTCTTGACGGCGATGACGGCACACGGCCAGCATGCTCCAGACGACCTGATGCTGCTGCCCTCGAATACCCCAGCGGTGGCTGGATTATCAAACGATTGCGGACTTCGAGCAGTAGCCTTTGTACTCGCCGAAAAGGGGGTTCATGCGGAGCTCGAGGGAATAGCAGATTTGTTGAGCTTTCGTTACACCGCTACCGGAGGAAGGCCAATTGGTGAAGGCTATTCGCTATCTGATCTGCAGTGGATATTAAGAGACTTTGGTTTCCAATCTCGGGGATTGCTTACGTCACGATTGTGGCTCCAGCGAGTAGAACAATCGGCAATTCTGCGACTACCGGGAAAAGTTTGGGGGCACTTTGTTGTTTTACAATCAATCGATCTTTTGGGTATGGCGACAATTTATGACCCATCCCAAGGCATTATAGAAATCCCTCTGGATGTTTTAGCCTCACGCTGGGCTAATGCTTCAGGCCAAGGTATTGCATTAGTCACGGAAGGCAGGGCACCTACCTTCCGTGATGCCGCCAACTAAGACTTAATTTAAGTCCCTCTGTTCGAGGCCTAACTCTGCAAGCAGGGCGGCCTCACGAGTCGCTGTTTGGTTATTGGTAATTATCGCCGTACTGGTCTCGGCGTTGACGAGGTAGGTTTCCGTGACTCGGCGCAGGTCATCTAGCGTGGTGTTGATAATGCCGCGCCGAAAAGCTTCGCGATGTTCAGAGGTTCGAGCAAACAATGACTCATGAAAATGCCTGCGTGCCTCCCCAGCTGGTGATCCCGGTTTATCAAGGCTGCCGATTACACCAAGGATGGCTTCCTCTAAAGTTTCAAAGTCATGGTTGTTTGTTAAGAACCAGTCAATTGCCCCATCAAAGTCAGCTAAAGTTTCGCCGAGGCGCGGATCTCGGTAAGAAAAGAATCGGAACGCGCCGACATTACCATCGTGGCTAGCGCCACCGCCATAGGCACCACCTTGTTCTCGGATCGCACGGTGTAGATAGCCGTTACGCAGCACGGCAGATAAAACCGTGAGAGCAGGTGCGTCTGCGTGGCTGGAAGGGACGGTTTGGTAGGCTTTAGCACAGAAATTCACCTGAGTATTTGTGATCCAGGCTTCATGGCGATGCTCCCTAATTGCATCGGGGTGCCACAGTGCCCCGGCAGCGCCCCGCGTCGCTTTTTTGAGCGTCTCTAGCGCATAACCTTCTGCCGCCGCTAAGTTTTGCTCGTCGGCAATGACCGCTATTTGCAATCCCTGCGCGTCCACAATCTGGCGGTGTATTCCTGTTAGTTGGGCCATGAATTCTTGCAGATCGCTGTCATTAGCGAGTCGATCATCTAGCGCTCTCAAGCTGCGAATACCTTCTAGCCCACCTTGTTCGTGAGCGCGAAGAGCCAAAGGGCTCATGCCTGCGGTCGCAGCAGTCATCGCTAAGCTATGACCGCTGCCGGTAATCGATTGATCACGCCGCGCTCGGGTCTGATTAATGAGCTCGCGTATGCGCGGACCCTCGTCAAATCGAGTATGAGAAAACGTGTCGTGCATAAGCGCGACTTGCCGTTCTGAACGATTGGCGAGGGCTTTAGAGGATGTCAGCAGCCAGCCACTGCAATCTTGCACATCGCCTCTGGCACTACGGGTCATCGTAGCAACGCTGAGCGATCCTACGGTGGCAGATTGCTGATCTTGTATCTCTAAGTAGTCAGCGGATCCTGCGCCGAGCTCTCCAATAAGCCCAGTGACTAGAGGTAGGATTGTCATGTCTTGCTCAGACAAATCGGGAAGCGGTTTTACCCACTGCTGATATACAAGCCCATTGGTGCCGGTGGTGTAGTTCCAAACATCGACACCCCCTTTATTTGTGACGCTCGGTTTGGGTTCTGAGATGCCATCTGGGATATCGCTCAGTGTGACTTTTGGCAGAATGTCTGGATCATCTTCAATACCCTGACGAGCTTTCAGCTTCTCGGCAAGATCCAAAATTTTACTGCGTCCAGCGTCATCCAACGATTCGGCCATTGTGTTCAGCCGTCCCTGCTCTGCTTTTTCACGTCCAGCGGTGAGCCCGCTGTCAGGTGCAAGGGTTAAGGTCACCCGGTGCGGGTTATCTAGTAGTAAACGGCCTATCAATCCAGGTACATAATCATCATTGAGACTGCGCTCTCGGATAATCTCAAGTATGGGGTCAAGGTTGAGCGCGGCGAGTGAGTCGCCTCCATGCACGGCAGCTCCCAAGGCGCGAAGCATAAGATTGAGGCCATAGGGCATACCGTCGCCGGTCAATTCACGCTGGGATAGTTCAATTTGATGAAGTATGGCCTCAAGTCTTTCCTTGGGTATACCTGTTTCAGCGATGGTTTTAATGACGCTGAGAGTGGCTTGTTCGAATTCATCCAACTGATCAATATCGCTGCCTTCAATGCCGCAACAAAAGACCATTTCGCGCATGGACTCTTCGACACCACACAGGGGTGACGGCGCTGTTCCTAGGGGGGTGGTTTCGAGGAATTGCATCAGTGGCGAAGCACTGTTCTCCATGAGCACGGCGGCTAAAACTTGGGCTTCGAGCATGGCAAGCAGGTCGGAGCTCTCACCTAACTTCCATCCGATGACATGGTGTGTTTTTCTTCCTGATTCATCATCATCCTCAACCGCATAGGGGTGGGTGGCGCGCTTGGGTGCGGTAAAAGCATGCTCAAGATCGACTGATATTGGGGTCTCTGAGGCTTCAAAACGTTTTAAAACAGCGGATTCAAAAACGGCTTGATGGTCACTGGCAGGAATGTCACCGAAGGTGAGAAATACCGCATTACTCGGATGATAGTGTCGGGCGTAAAAATCTCTCAGTTGTTGGTAGCTGAGGTCAGGGATATTCGCGGGGTCACCACCACTGTTGTGATGGTAGGTGTTAGTGGGGAAAAGCTCGAAACACAGTCTGTCCCACAGCACGGCGGAGACCGATGACATTGCTCCTTTCATTTCATTAAAAACCACGCCTTTAAAAACGAGGTTTCCTTCAGAGTCTGCCGGGTTTTCGAACTCGACACGATGGCCTTCCTGCGCGAAGTCTAGGGGATCAAGTCTGGAGAAAAATACGGCGTCCAGATAAACCGAAAGTAAGTTACTGAAATCCTTGCGATTTTGTGTGGCGAAGGGGTAAGCGGTCCAGTCGGAGCTGGTAAATGCGTTCATAAAAGTATTGAGCGAACGCCGTAACATCATAAAAAATGGATCCCGGACCGGGTAGTTCTCGCTGCCACAGAGCACCGTATGTTCGAGAATATGAGCGACCCCGGTAGAGTCCTCGGGAACGGTACGCAGAGCGACCATAAACACATTTTCAGGGTTATCGCACTGCAGGTGTAAATGTTGAGCGCCAGTAGCGGGGTGGATGAACTCCTCGACCGTAACATTCAAGGCAGGGATCATTGCGCTGCGTTGCTTCTGAAAAGTAATGGGGGCTGTTTTTTGAGCTATTGATTCCATGAAAAATCCGGTTGCTGAGAAAGTGGCGAGGTGCCTAAAGGCACCCATGGGCTTATTGTAGCGCGAAGCACGCTAGTTCGTGTCTTCAAGTTCGATGCGAAATAGTTTAGGCCAGCGTTTGCCAGTGATCCAAATAGCACCGGTTTTAGGATCTTGCGCTATGCCGTTGAGAACATCGGTATTTGCTTCTTTATCTTCGTCAGATAAGACGCCATCGACGGCAATTTCGTCGGTAACAATACCGGTTTCCGGATCGATTATCACAATCGTGTTGGTTAGCCAGACATTTGCCCAGATTTTCCCATTAATCCATTCAAGTTCATTGAGCCTCGCAAGCGGTTCGCCGTTCAGGGTGACGTCTAGCGCCGAGGTTTTACCACCATTATTTAGATCGATGCTGTGAAGCCTTGATGAACCATTTGATAGCCAAAGTGTTGATGCATTGTGGGTAATCCCCCAGCCTTCGCTGCTGATTTTTCCGCTCGTCAGAATCTCCAGTGTCGAGGGGTCTATGACGAGTAGCTGACCAGCACGCCACGTCAAAACCCACAGCCGGTTAGCGAGTAAAGTGAGTCCTTCCGCAAAAACGTCCTTAGGGAGTGCGGTCTCGCGGTTTAATGTCATTGTTGGCCAGGCATAAACACGCACTGCAGATTTACCGTATTGGCCTGAGCTGACGAAAAGCTCCGAGTCAAAAATGTACAGCCCTTGGGTGAAATTTCGGCGTTCCATGGGTCGAGATTCTACGACCACAGCAGTCTGCTTATTAGCCTGAGAGGGTGCAGGCTCAGTAGCAAAGACCTGAGCCGATAAGGCCAGAAAAAAGATGACGCAAATACGAAGGATTTGCGTCATAGCGGTCGACCTCGAATAATTCCACGCTTTAGAAAACGTGCGGGCGCTAGGGCCTGCTGCAGATATCGGGGAACTGGACTGGGCTCGCCCATAATATCGCTCACTAAAATTTCTGCTGCCAAAGGACCTGCCGTGAGCCCTCTCGATCCTAGCCCAGCGAGTATGAAGAGCCCGGGCATGGTAGGACATTCTTCATCGATAAAGCGTGTTTTTTTTGCTTTTAAGCTCGCATAGCACGCATTAAATGCAGCTCTATTTGGCACTGGGCCCACGACGGGCAAATAATCTGTTGTGGTACATCGCAGCGCCACATGCCCCGAGATCGCTGCTTCGGTTGTTGGAAAACTCACCGATGGCAGCGCTGATGCGAGTTTTTGCAGGTTTACCCTATGGTCAGCAGGGCGTTCATCGAGGGCTGTATCCTGCGGACCGTAAGTGGCGCCTAGGCAATGAACGCCGAGTCTGGGGGGGGCAAGGTAGCCCTCATGGCAGAAAGCTGTGCGCAATCCGCTAGAGGACTCTGTCGCTGGGACATGAGTGGTTTGACCGCGAATAGTCTGCAGGGGTAACCAAGCGGTTTCAGATGCTTCAGTGAGTTGGTTCGCCGTGGCCAATACGAGAATGTCGCTGTCATAGCGATTACCCAGGCTATCGTTAATTTGCCAGCCAGCTGTGCTGGAGCCGAAGTCGCAGTTGCCACAAAATTCATGCAGTTGTATCCGTGAATGCGACAGGCGCTCGCGACACACTGCAGCAGGATGTAACCAACTGGCGTCAGGAAAGAATAGGGCATCCTGTGTTAACGGAGCACCGAGCTCATCGGATGCTTTCTCAGCATTTAATACTCGAAAGGGTAGATCGCAATCCGCAAATTGCTTTAGGTAATCGAGGGTTTCTGAATCCTCGGTAACTTGAAGGTAGCCGCAGCGTTGGCCATCGACGCCCTCAACTAACGTCGTGCCCAACAGCTGGTTGTAAAGTCGTGTGGCAATTTGGTAGCTGGCTAGCGCAAAGTCGGCTAATACGCCATGGCGTCTTGATGGACGCGTATAGGTGATCCCCTGAAGGTTGCTTGAGCCACCGCTAGCAACGGCATTAGCCTCAAGCACTGTTACATCAACCCCTCTTTCAGCTAGCGCGCGTGCCGCGAAACTTCCCGCAAGCCCCGCTCCAATTATCACGGCTTTTTTTGGTGGGATCATTTTCGGCGTTAAGTCCCAGGGCGTAATCCCAGTTGCTTGAGGAGTTACTTTTATCGTATCAAGTTGGCCGCACAGTGCCTCTCTTTTAACACCGAAGCCAGGACGTTTTTGCACTGTAAAGCCTGCTGCCGTTAATCCCCGGCGAACATCGCCCGCGGCGGTAAATGTCGCAAAGGTTGCTCCTTTCTGGCTAAGAGCGGCCATGGTTGAAAAGATCGATGGCGACCAGGCACTTTCGTTACGTGCTGGGGTAAAGCCGTCAAGCAACCAAATGTTAAAATACCGCTGTCTTCGGGAAGCAAGATCATTCATGGCCTGCTGGGCATCGTCCCACCAAAGATCCAAAGTAATATTCCAGTCAGGCCAATAGAGTCGATGGCAGCCGTGCGTGGCTTGTGGCCAATCTCGAATGAGACGCTTTGCGAGGTGAGAGAGCGTGGGCCACTTTTCCCAGGCACGCTGTAGTTGAGCTTTTGTTAGGGGATGTGCCTCGAAACCGACATAGTGCAGCGTCGAATCTGACGCTCGCTGATTACTTTGATCTAGCCAGGCGTTTAGAGCGACGAGGCAATTAAGGCCGGTACCAAACCCAGTCTCAGCAATGGTGAGTCTCTTCTCCTTCGAATGAGACCGAAACTGGCTTCCCTCCAAAAAGACGTAGTGACTTTCCGCTATGCCGTTGTCCGTAGAGTAGTAAACATCATCAAACTCTTTGGATACCGGAATGCCATCGCGCCAATCAATATCGGGAGCGGGCAATGGGCGCCACGGGTTGTTGTCACGATTTATCAATAATGGTCCTAAATTTCAGCAAAGGAGTGTATTTGCATTTATTGCTATTGTGCCCCTAGCCGGTGGAGCGACAAAGCGTACAATAGCGGTTTTTTGCAGACGTCATAATCATGAAGAAAGATAAGGTTCTCGAAGCTAATCAACTTGCCACCATTGCTGCCAATCTTTTGAATGATGGCATTCTGGAGGCCGATCGTACGACCGCAAAGCGCATTTTTAGGGAGTTGGAGGCAAGCCGAAAGGTCACGCTGACAAACCTTAAAATGGAAGATGGCGGCACTGTTCGAATGGATCTGGATATGGACGCCGGGGCGTTCAATGGAAGTCTGAACTTTTCGGCGTGGCGGGATGGCGTCCTTGCCCTGGTCGCTCGTCTTTCAGATGACCTAAGGGTGGGTAAACCGCTACCGGTTTTTAAACCTCTAGACACAGAGGAGCAGGCCCTTGATGGCGGCGGTGATTTAAACCTAATTGGCTCTGTTGGAGGGACGAACCATGATGGCATGGTTAATGCCATCATGCTGGGTTTGGCGCCCGACCCTGAACGTCCCATTGTTACGTTTAGCTTGGTTTACGTCGATCCCGATCAGTTTTTATCCTCAGATGCAGCATCTGCGTCATCGAGTAGTTGAATCGCCGAAGGAGGCACAATGGTAACGGTCTCTTTTTTGCCTGGGGCCATAACCGTTGCCTCGCCTTTCGCGACTTCTTTGTTATCTTGATTTTTTACGATCGTCGCTATGGTTACCCAAGGTCTGCTGGTGTGCTTGTCAGTGACCTCTAGTTCTACCGTTAGAGTATCTCCCAAGGTGACCGGCGCGCGGAATTGGAGTGTTTGACCCAAGTAAATCGTACCGGGGCCAGGCAGCTCCATGGCGATAGCTGCCGAAATAAATGCGCCGGTCAGCATGCCGTGGGCGATACACTCACCGAACTGCGTAGTAGCGGCATACTCTGGATCTAGGTGTACCGGGTTGTGGTCGCCAGAGACCGCAGCGAAAAGCTCGACTTCGCGGGTTGTCACGAGGCGGCTATAGTCAGCGGTATCCCCCACATTAATTTCGTCAAAGGTGAGGTTGGTGATTTGGGTTGTGTTGGACATACCGTTCTCCTGATTGCTGCAGTTTAAATTGGACATTTTTCTTAGGCGGTAAGGGTGGCAGGTTGACCCCGTTGCACGCAAGACAACATGATGCCATCCACTGTTTTTTTACTGGTTAGTTGAGGAATTTATGAAGCAGGCAGATATTAACCAAGTTATTGCGGACCGGCTCGCCGCTTTGGACATCGCTACTGATATTAATACTGAAGCATTTCCCAACATTATCGCGTTATTTGATGATGCTTTGAAAAGGCATGGAAATGCCACGGCTTGTACAAGTTTGGGACATTCTTTGAGTTATCGTGAACTGGATGAGCTTGCCGCAAATTTTGGCGCTTGGTTGTTACATGAGTCAGGGTTAGCGGCTGGCGATCGCGTTGCTGTTCAAATGCCCAACCTTATCCAATATTTTGTGGTCGTGCTGGGTGCTTTGCGCGCCGGAATGGTTGTAGTCAATACAAACCCGCTTTACACAGAACGGGAAATTGAGCATCAGTTTAATGATGCTGGCGTAAAATTACTGGTGGTACAGGCCAATGTTGCGCAGCAGGCAGCGGCAGTATTGCCACGCACGACCGTTGAAAAGGTCGTTATTACAGAGTTGGCAGATTTACACCCTCAACCCAAACGTTTTTTGATCAATTTTATCGCCAAGCACATCAAAAAACTGGTGCCAGCATTTTCGATTCCAGGAGCATTAAAATTAACCGAGGTCCTTGCCGCGGGTAGAAAGCATGAATGCGTGTCGGTCACGCAACTGAGGGCAGGCGATCTGGCAATGCTTCAGTACACCGGTGGTACTACAGGCGTTGCCAAGGGCGCTATGCTGTCTCATGGCAATCTTGTGGCCAACGTGCTGCAGGCCGATGCACTGTTTGGCAGTTATCAGCTACAAGGGCGTGGAGATACGTTTGTACAACCGCTGCCGGTGTATCACATCTACGCTTTTACGGCGTCAATGTATGCGCTATATGTAGGAGCCCATACGGTTTTGATACCCAATCCTCGCGATCTAAAGTCGGTTGTTAGCGCTTTTAAAACCTATCGTCCGAGGCTGTTTTTTGGTCTGAACACTTTATTTGTGGCTTTAACTAATGACTCAGCTTTTAAAGGTTTAGACTTTAGCGACTTAAAAGTGACTCTCTCTGGTGGCATGGCCTTAACCGAAGACGCTGCTAAGACTTGGGAGGCGCTAACGGATTGTCCAGTGTCTGAGGGCTATGGCCTCACTGAAACGTCACCCGTTGCAACCGGCAATCCTGGCGGAGCTCAGCAGTTGGGTACCATTGGCATACCGGTGCCTAAGACCGAGGTGCGAGTCGTTGATGCTACCAATCAGCCGCTAGGCTTTGACGATGCAGGAGAGTTGTGCATTCGTGGGCCTCAGGTGATGCAGGGATATTGGCAGCGACCCGAGGCCACCGCTGAAGCAATTAATGCCGAGGGCTGGTTCCTTACCGGTGATGTGGCGGTGATTCAGCCGGACGGTTACCTGAAAATTGTTGATCGCAAAAAAGACATGATTGTCGTGTCCGGGTTCAATGTTTATCCCAATGAGCTTGAAGATGTCGTGAGTAAGCATCCTGGAGTTTTGGAATGTGCCGCTGTGGGGCTTCCTGATTCTAAAAATGGTGAAGTCATCAAAATGTTTGTGGTTCGCAAAGATTTAGCGCTGACCGAGGCTGAGTTAAAAGATTTCTGTAGAACTCAGTTAACGGGATATAAAGTACCTAGACATATCGAATTTCGGGATGACTTGCCGAAAACAAACGTTGGAAAGGTGTTGCGACGGGAGCTTCGAGAGTCAGCTTAATTGCTGATCTGGGTAGTATTTTTTGATGCTAAAAAAAATGAAAGACGCACCGGTTCGCGTTATTCCGAATCCAATTAAGTTTCCAGACGAGCTGCCAGTCTGCGAGCGTAGAGAGGAGATCCGTGAGGCAATAAGTCAGCACCAGGTTGTTATTATTGCTGGAGAGACGGGCTCAGGTAAAACCACTCAGATTCCCAAAATATGCCTTGAACTTGGACGAGGTCAGGAGGCGAGGATTGGCCATACGCAGCCTCGACGTCTGGCAGCTCGCCGAGTCGCAGAACGCATCGCTGACGAGCTTGAGTCTGAGTTAGGCGGGTTGGTGGGTTATAAAGTGCGCTTTAACGATTCAGTAGCCCCGAGCACAGCAATCAAATTAATGACTGACGGCATCTTACTGGCAGAATTGCAGCGGGATCGTGAGCTGCGTGATTACGACACGCTCATTATTGATGAGGCTCATGAGCGCAGCTTAAATATTGATTTTATTCTGGGATACCTCCGGGCTTTGCTACCGAAAAGGCCAGATCTTAAGGTTATTATTACTTCTGCAACGATCGATGTAGATCGCTTTTCCCAGCATTTTGATAACGCACCCGTTATTGAAGTATCGGGGCGGCTGTTCCCCGTGGAAGTGCATTACTTGGGCGACTCTGACGGCGCGGAAGATGGCGTGGAAGATCAGATCGTACGTGCTGTCGACGGCATTGTCGCTGAGGACTTTGGGCCCCGAGGTGATGTGTTAATTTTTTTGCCGGGAGAGCGCGAAATTCGAGATCTTTCCCGTCGCTTAAAAGGAGACGAGCGGCGTCAAATTTTACCGCTTTATGCTCGCCTCAGTGCGGCTGAACAGAATCGGGTTTTTAAACCAACCGGCAGCGGTATGCGGGTGGTATTGGCGACCAACGTTGCTGAGACGTCGTTGACCGTTCCTGGCATTCGCTACGTTATTGATCCAGGAACTGCCAGAGTTAGTCGTTACAGCCATCGTACACGGCTACAGCGATTACCCGTAGAACGTATTTCCCAATCGAGTGCGGATCAGCGCAAAGGGCGTTGCGGGCGAGTAGCAGCAGGAGTTTGTTTGCGGCTCTATAGCGAGCAAGATTTTCTGGCACGACCTCAATTTACGGATCCGGAGATTTTGCGCACCAACCTCGCTGCCGTTGTACTGAAAATGTTGGAGCTGGGTTTAGGGGATGTTCAGAAGTTCCCCTTTGTGGATCCGCCAGAAGGCAAAATGGTGCGAGACGGGCAGCGATTACTTGAGGAGTTGGGGGCAATATCGGCACGGGGAAAGTTGACTTCTCTGGGTCGAAAAATGGCCAGATTACCCGTTGATCCCAAGTTGGCACGAATGGTTCATGCTGCGGGTGAACTCAAATGTCTCGAGGAGGTTTTGGTGGTGGTCAGTGCCCTCGCGGTTCAGGACCCCAGAGACCGGCCCGCGGAAAAGCGGGCACAAGCCGATCAAGCCCACGCGCGATTCAATCATCCACGCTCTGATTTTTTATCTTGGCTTAATTTGTGGAACTACTACGAAGAACAGCGGCAGTCGCTCTCGCAGAACCAATTCCGAAAATTGTGTCAGCGAGAATTTCTTTCGTTCATGCGACTACGAGAGTGGCGAGAGGTGCATTCTCAGCTGGTGATTGCCTGCCGACAAGTACAGCTGCGTCCGGGCGCTGCGCTTAATGATGAGACTGATTTTGAAGGGGTGCATAAAGCCCTGCTATCGGGCTTGTTAGGCCAGGTAGCGCAGCTTGACGAGGGTCGAAAATACAACGCCACGCGCAATAGAAGCGTTCAGATTTTCCCGGGATCGGTGCTACATAAAAAGCCGCCGAAGTGGTTGGTCGCTGCAGAAGTGGTCGAAACCTCACAGGTTTATGCGAGGCAATGTGCCGCCATTGATCCTAAATGGCTTCTTCGAATCAACCCTCAGATTCTCAAACGTCACCATTACGAGCCTGCATGGCAGATGCGCTCAGGCCGCGTCATGGCTATTGAGCGGGTAACACTTTATGGCCTGACGATTAGTGATGGCCAGCGAATTCATTTCGGAGACGTGAATTCTGTTGCGGCACGAGAAATTTTTATTAGGGATGGTCTGGTTTTAGGGGATTACCGAAAACCTCCCGCTTTTCTCAAGGCTAATCTGCATTCCATTAAAGAGGTTCAGGATCTCGAGTCACGCACTCGTCGCCGAGATTTACTGGTAGACGAGCAAGCTCTGTTTGATTTTTATGATGAGCGAATACCTGCTCAATGCGTCAGTGCTAGTAGCCTTGAAAAGTGGGTTAAACAGCTTGCTGACGATAAACAACTTCGACTCGATCAATCACAAATTTTGACGCGGGATCCCGGTGAGGCTATTGCAGACCAATTCCCTTCTGAACTCGAATGGCGAGAAGCGACCTATCGACTGAAATACCGTTTTGAACCAGGAAAAGAGAATGATGGCATCTCGGTAACAGTTCCATTGCCTTTGCTTAACCGCGCCCCACGCTATCGGTTTGAGTGGCTAGTCCCTGGATTGTTGCGAGAAAAATGCATTGCACTGGTCAAAGGCCTGCCCAAGGCTTGTCGTAAGCAGTTAGTGCCCGTGCCTGATGTGGTTGATGCTGCACTCGCGTCGATGCAGGCTGACGACGTTGCATTGTGCTCTGCCCTATCGGCAGCGCTGCGACGAACCCGAGGGGTCGCTATCGCCGACGAAGACTGGGATATTGCAGGGCTTGCGGAGTTGTACCGAGCCAATATTAGAGTTGTTGACGAGAGAGGGAAGTTGCTCGCGCAGGGACGGGATATGGCCGCGCTGGTCGCGCAGTTTCGCAATGGGGCGGATGTGGAAAGACTTAGTGAGCCTTCCAATTCGCCTGCACAACATCAGGTTAAAAGTTGGAGCTTTGGCGATCTGCCCAATATCTGGCGAACCACAGCTGCGGGTATGAAAGTGGAGCGATTTCCTGCCTTGGTGGATCACGGTGATCGAATTGCCGTGGAGTTACACGACTATCAGCCCGATGCGGAGTTACTGCATCGGCGCGGGGTCGCTGCTTTGGCAATGAGTTGCAGTAGCCAAACGGTTAAATACTTGCGTAAGCAACTGTTCGCCGATAACAAGGCCTCACTAGCTCTCGCGGGCAGTGGGCTGGACCGGAGTGTTTTGGTGCGCGAGACGATCATGGCTAGCCTCCTTGAAATCTGGGATGAAACACTGCCACGGGATGAGGCTGCATTTACCCGCGGACTTAATGCGATTAAAGGCCAGTGGGTATCTACTGCGCTCGCCAAAGAACAAGTCATGATTAATTTTTTACTGCCACTCGCCGAGGCCCAAAAGCACCTAAAGCAACTCACTAAGACTGAGTTCACGGCTGCACGGGCCGACATCTCGGGGCAAATTCAATGCTTGTTGGAGCCCGGCTTTATGGTGATGAACCCTGGCTATTGGTTAGAACAGTATCCGCGCTACGGCAAAGCCTTGCTACACCGAATTCAGCGGCTCAATGGTCAAACTGAAAAAGATCAAAAGAGTCTAAGGTTATTGGAACCCAGCCTCACACGTTTGAGCGAGGCGGCGGCCAATTATCCTGGACTTTCCGGATTATCGCCGCCTGCTTTGCAATATCGGTGGATGCTTGAGGAGTTTAGAGTATCGCTTTTTGCACAGCAGCTCGGAACTCGCCTGCCTGTCTCATCAAAACGCCTCGATGAGCAGTGGCAAAAAGTGCGAAATTGGTTAAATGAGAACCCAAGGTGACCGTTGTTACGTAGAGCATGTAAGGGTAATTTTAGAGACATTTAAGACCTTACACTCGTAGCTGTGCTCTAGGTTTGGTAGGGTTTACGGCATTGAAAGCTACGTTATTTGGGTTCACGATTTAATATGGAGAAGGCGAGGTATTTATGCGTATCCGTTTAACCACGTTGGTGTTGCTGGTGGCGTCTTTCGTCGCTGGTTCAGCACAGGCTGCAGACGACCCCCTTGAGGGTTTTAATCGGGCTATATACGGGTTCAATAATGGTGCGGATAAATATGTGGTTCGACCTATTGCCGTTGGCTACGAGGCAGTCATGCCCACTCCAGCAAGAACGGGTGTTAATAATTTCTTCCGGAATTTTATTGACGTCAATGCGGCACTGAACGCCTTTCTTCAGGGGCGTTTTGCGTACGGCGCTAATAATCTGGGGCGCGTTGCTGTTAACACCACATTGGGTTTTTTTGGCGTTTTTGATGTCGCCAGCCATATGGAAATACCTCAATATCAAACCGATTTTGGTCATACGCTAGAGACGTGGGGTGTCGCACAAGGCCCTTTCATTATGCTGCCATTTTTAGGCCCTAGCACTGTGCGTGCAGCGGCAGGAACAGTGTTTGATGCCTATGCCTCACCAACGGGACAAATTGGCGGTCGTGATGCGCAATGGGGTCTAAGGGCTGTATCGCTTGTTGATATTCGTGCGAGCTTACTGGGAGCAGATGAGCTCCTGTCGGGCGATCAATATATATTTTTGAGAGATGCCTACATGCAACGCCGCGCACTATTAACTAATGACGGCGAGGTACTCGACGATTTTTCGGAGTTTGACGAAGAATGGGAAGGAGACGATCTCTGAAGGTAATAACGAAAGTCCTTACTGATGACCATTGATATTGACCACAGAAGAGTTCTGATTGTCGATGATCAGTCTACCAGGGCCCAACATTTAATTGACGCGCTGGGCATGGACGCTTTTGAATTTGATGTGGCTAACGAGGTGCCTGATTTACAAGGCGCATTGGGTCCTGATAGTCCTTGGGATTGTGTGCTCTGTAATGCGGGCCTCATCAATGTGTCATGGGCGTCTGTTCGAAGGGCGATGCGAAACTTTGATGTGCAAGTGCCAGTGATTGTTGTCGCCGACGAACAAAATGTCGACTCGATGAAGACAGCCCTAGGTCTGGGTGCTACCGACTTTTTTGTGAAGCCACATGCGCGTCCTGGGCTTTTAAAGCGTTCTATAGAGCGCTGTGTTAACCATCGATATCTTCAGCGCGAGCTGAAAGCAAGCAAGGAAGATGTGGAGCGCAGTAATACTGAGCTGCGGCACTCCTTGCGGGTCTTGGAACAGGATCAACAGGCAGGTCGACAAGTTCAAAGGGCGTTGCTGCCTTCGGGCGCCCTGCACCAAGGAGACTATTGGTTTAGTCACACCATTGTCCCTTCACTGTATCTCAGCGGAGACTTCACGGACTATTTTAGCGTGGGTGAGGACCAAATTGCCTTCTTTCTTGCTGATGTTTCCGGGCATGGAAGCTCATCTGCTTTCGCTACAGTCCTATTAAAAAATTTGTTCGCGCGTAAACGCTCTGACTTTTTGCGTAGGGGAGACCACTCGGTTGTCAGCCCTAAAGACATGTTGGAATTGGCCAATAATGAATTGCTGGAGTTGGCCATTAATAAATACGCAACGATGATTGTGGGCGTTTTAAATTTCAAATCTCACCAGCTCACCTACAGCATTGCCGGTCATCTTCCTCATCCGGTGTTGCTTGATGAAAATAGCGTACGATATTTAGAGGGAGAGGGACCCCCGGTTGGGCTGATGCGGGATGCCCGCTATACACAACATGAGGTTGTTTTACCTGAACACTTTGTGCTGGCGCTGTTATCTGACGGCATCCTCGAACTCTTAGGCAACGGTAATCTGATAGAGAAAGAGGCATCATTGCTGAGCCTTCTCGAGGGGCCTCTGGAAAGCCCTCGGTCACTGGCGACTCGGTTGGGATTAGAGGCTGTAGATCCGAACCACCTCCCCGACGATGTGGCGGCCCTGTTTATAACGCGAGGCTTTAGTTGAGAGACTGTCAAATTCGAGCTGGTAGCAATGAAGGGGCACACGTGCTTAAGCTTCAGGGCGACGTGCGTTTGGTCATGTGTACGGCCCTCGACGAGTATTTTGAACGGATGTTTGCCGAACCCGATTTTCTGTCGGTTTGGGTTGATGTAACTGAGGCGACGGGTCTCGATAGCACAACCCTTGGCATGCTTGCCAAACTAGCGATTAGCACCGAGGCTCGGTTTGGATTTAAACCCGCGATTTTTAGCTGCGACCCTGGTATTGATCGGCTTCTACAGGCTATGGGCTTCAGTCAGCTTTTTGACGTTCGCAGCGAGCGGTGCGATGTTGAGTGTTGCCGGGATTTGCCCGCAAGAAACGCCAGTGAGGACGAGGTGCGCCTAAAGGTTATTGAAGCGCACCGCACGCTAATGGGTCTCAATGAAGCTAACCACGCGGCTTTTCAAAGTTTGGTCATGACTTTAGAAGCTCAGTGATCCCGGGTGAGTATGTGTTCTAGTTTTACCTGATCAGCTGCAAACCGCCGAATACCATCAGACAGCTTGTCGGTTACCATGGTCTCTTCATTGTTCTGCCAGCGGAAATTTCCCTCACTGAGGGGTGCTGCTTTATTAAGGGTGGCCGGTAGGGGTACTAATGATCTGGTGAGCTTGCCGTGGTCTTCGCTCAAGGCTTCCATTAGATCAGGACTTATCGTCAGGCGATCGCAGCCGGCCAGAGCTTCAACCTCACCTGTATTGCGGAAACTAGCCCCCATTACAACAGTGCCGTATCCATGGCTTTTGTAGTATTCGTATATTCGATTTACTGACTGCACGCCTGGATCTTCATTAGATTGTGTCACCTTAAGGTCGGTATTCGCCATGTACCAATCAAGAATACGTCCAACGAAGGGTGAAATCAGAAAGACGCCGGCATCGGCGCATGCCTGTGCCTGAGCAAATCCAAATACCAGGGTTAGGTTGCACTGAATTCCTTCCCGCTCCAGGATTTCTGCAGCACGAATACCCTCCCAAGTTGCGGCAATTTTTATCAGAATACGCTCGCTGTTAATGCCCTGATTGTCATATAAGGCCATCACTTCTCGAGCTTTTTTCAATGTAGCTTGAGTATCAAATGAGAGGCGTGCATCGACTTCTGTACTGATTCTACCGGGGATTAATTTGATGATTTCAGCACCAACGGCGACCGCAAATTGATCGCAGGCATCGGCCCCAGAATTGTTGCCTGCCTTTACAACTGCAACAAGCTCTTCGAACCGAGGCATTTTTGCTGCTTTAAGGAGTAGTGAGGGATTGGTGGTAGCGTCCTGAGGCTTCAAGCGCTCAATAGCGTCGATATCGCCGGTATCAGCTACGACATCAGTCATGCCTCGAAGTTGGTCAAGTTTGTTCATTTATTTATATCCGTGAGTTTGTCTTTGTGGGGGCAGGGATGGCCCTCACGTGCTATTCAACCATAGATTCGTTGTCATGGCGCTGCGTTACCTTAGCTAGAGCCGCCAGTAACACGGTAGCGTCTGCGCCGCTGAGGTGCGCGCCCTCACTGAGCGCTCGGCGAAATAGCCGGCCACCGGGTTGCTGATGAAAAAGTCCTAAAATATGTCGTGTTACGTGGTTGAGCCGGCCGCCTTGCGCTAGATATGTCTCGACATAGTCAGATAACTTGTAAATAACTGACTCTCGGCTATGGGCGGGGTCCTCGGCGCCAAAGATTCTTGAATCAACACTGCTTAGCAGCCAGGGAGTTTGATAGGCAGCCCTGCCCAGCATAACGCCATCAACTTTAGTTAAGTGGTGCTCACATTCTTCCAAGCTTTGAATGCCCCCGTTGAGTACGATAGTGAGTTGAGGGAACTGCTCTTTGAGCGCGTAAACCCAAGTGTAGTTGAGCGGGGGTATTTCACGATTTTGTTTTGGCGATAGGCCTTCTAACCAAGCTTTCCTCGCATGAACGATAAATACATTACATCCGCCCTCGGCGACAATTCCGACAAAGTCACGCAGCTCGTCAAAGCTTTCCTGATGATCAATACCGATCCGCTGTTTCACTGTAACGGGAATATCAACGGCTTCTCGCATAGCTGTAATACAGTCGCGTACGAGTTCAGGCTCCGCCATCAGGCATGCGCCAAAACGACCGTTTTGTACACGATCTGATGGGCAGCCACAGTTGAGATTAACTTCGTCGTAGTGCCTAGCCTCAGCCAACTTGGCACAGCGGGCTAAATCTTGCGGGTTTGAGCCGCCCAGCTGCAATGCCAGTGGGTGTTCTTGGCTGCCATAATTTAAATGTCGATCGATATCACCGTGGAGGAGTGCGCCGGTGGTGACCATTTCGGTATAAAGCCGGCTTTGCCGTGTGAGTTGCCGCCAGAAGTGGCGACAATGCCGGTCCGTCCAATCCATGCAAGGTGCAGTGCAAAACCGCCAGGGTGACTGGGGGCCGGAGGGTACGAGATCGAGTGGCATTTCATTCATGTAGACAGGGTAGAGTAGTTCGGTGTGCGAGTGCCAGCGCCAACACGTACAATCCCTGCATGAAGTTGCGGAACCCTGGTAGATGTCAAATAAATTGATCTGTGCGATCACTCTTTTTGCGGCAGTAACGTTGCAGGTATATGCTGCCCACGCAGAGCCGGCTGCGGATGCGTTAGTGACTGAGTCGGTTCCGGCCGAAGTATCGAATGCTGATTCTAATTTGGGTCGCTATATCGCTAAAAAGGCCCTGGCATTTTCTGAGTCGGATATCGAATTCTCTCGATCTCGAAGCAACGCCCCATTTCTCCCGGTTGCTTACCTCGGCACGTCTTATTACGACGACGCTACGGTGCGGGAGTTTCCATCGGTTGGAAATTCTGTTCGTTATCAGGAAAGCACTGCGAGCGCTGCGGGAGGTTTGCCTTTTCTTCTTAATAAAACGGATGCTTTAGTTTTAGGTTTTTACGCAAGTCATAGTCAATTTACCCTCGATGACTCGAGTAACTTTGAAACGCAGAAATTTAATGTCGATACGGCTGCTTTAGGCTTGGGCTACTTCAAACAATGGAGTGAGGATTGGCAAGTTATGGGCTTCCTGTTGCCCTTCTACAATGACAATAATCTCGATAACGGTGCCGCCTATTGGCAAACTATGGGAGGCATTTTTACTCGTTATATTGCCTCGGACGATATTTGGTGGATGTTTGGTGTCTTTGCCAATACGTCCCCCTATGATGATTACTGGCTGCCATATTTAGGTGTTTCTTACACGATTAACCAAGAGTGGTCGATCAGCGGGATTATGCCTTGGCCACAGGTTATTTATGCGCCGTCAACGGACTGGTTTTTTGCTGTTGGCGGCATGATTTCTGGTTCGGGTTGGGCAATTGACGCCAATGAGGGCGCTGCTAGCAGAGATATCAACGCTTTTGACTTTGGCATTGATTTCAATCGTAGAATTAAGGGAAGCTTATGGGCGTCTCTTAGTGCCGGTGTTGGAGGTTTACGAGCGCTGCAATTTGGTGATGGCACTGAGCTTGAAGGGCCTGAGTTTGATATTTCTCGTAGCCCATTTATTCGTCTGAATTTATCAATAAGACCGGGCGGGACTTTTTAGCCGCCTGGTTTGAAATTTACTGCGCGGTTTTTCTACAGGTATCTGAGGATCAAAATCATGATGGAGACTTCAAACATTAATCGTAGACGAGTGATTCAGGGAATGGGTCTAACCCTCGGCTTGGCCTCGCTTCGTGGGTTTGAGGTCGCCGCTGCGGCACCTGCTCACTTCACCCACGGCATCGCTAGTGGAGACCCTTTGGGTGATAGGGTGATTCTATGGACTCGAGTGCTGCCGGGTGATGGCACTTTGAAAGCGCTGACGGGTAGATGGCAGGTCGCAGAAGACCTGCAGTTTAAGCGCATCGTGACGAGCGGTGAAGCGACAACTGGGCCCACAAGAGACTACACGGTTAAGGTTGACGCTACCGGATTAAAGCCGGGCACTCGATACTGGTTTCGATTTATTTTTGACGGGGTGACCTCACCGATCGGCCGCACACAAACCTTGCCTGAGGGCGCCGTAGAGGCGTTCACTGTGGCGGTATGTTCGTGCTCCAACTATCCTCAAGGTTATTTCAATGCCTACAGGGATATTGCCACCGCCGATGTTGATGTTGTAATGCACCTTGGCGATTACATCTACGAATATGCACAGGGAGTCTACGCTAACCCTTATGTGGTCGACTCATTGGGAAGAGCCGTGGTGCCTGAGCATGAAATACTGGCTTTGGAGGACTATCGCCAACGCTATGGCTTGTATCGCACAGATACGGACCTACAGGCTGCTCACGCTGCACACCCCTGGATTTGTGTTTGGGACGACCATGAATTAGCAAATAATACGTGGCAAGAGGGAGCACAAAATCACAATGATGGCGAAGGGGATTTTGCTACCCGTATTCAAATGGCTCGAAAGGCATACCATGAATGGATGCCTATTCGAACACCCGCGCAAACCGACCAAGGTCCGATTTATCGGTCTTTCCGGGTGGGCGATTTAGCAGACATTATTATGTTGGATACGCGGCTTGTGGGTCGTGACGAGCAGCTTGACTATAGACGTGATCTTATTGATGCCAAGCGCGCGCCCCAAGTGTTCAAGGACACCTTGCTTCGTGACCCCAAGCGTACTCTGTTGGGTGAAGACCAGCTGAACTGGCTCGCCAACCAATTAGCGGCGAGTAAAGATCGGGGAGCACCCTGGCAATTTTTGGGACAACAGGTCTTGATGGGGAAGCTAAACATTCCTCAAATGACTCAGGAGCAGCTGGCAATGCTGACATTGCCAGAGGAAGTGCGTAGCTATGTGTTAGGCACATTGCAGCTCGGTGCCTTTGGTTTGCCAATGAATCTTGATGCATGGGATGGCTATCCCGCAGATCGAGAGCGGGTGTACCAGTTATTACTGGAGTTGGCCAATAACCCAGTGGTCGTGGCGGGAGACACCCACAACGGCTGGGCTTTTAATCTGCAAACCGAAGCAGGTCTTTCCGTTGGGGTTGAGGTTGGGTGCCCAGGCATCACCAGCCCAGGATTGGAGAGCTATTTTCCACTGCCACCGGAGCAGATGGCGAAGCTATTAAGAGGCAGCAGCTCTGAACTCCTCGCTCTGGATACCTATCGTCGGGGTTGGTCAAAGGTGACGTTGACGCCTGATGCAACAGTGAGTCAATGGCGTTTTGTGAGTTCAATTTTAGACCGTGACTATACGGTAGAGGAAACTCCGGGTTTGATCGCTAAAGTCGGAGCCCGGCAATTTAGTGGTGCTTTAAACGGGAAGCAGTAGGGTGAATTTTGCACCGCACTTTGTATTTCTGACTGATAGTTCCCCACCCGAGTCGGTAATAATCGAGTGAGAGATGGATAACCCTAACCCCGTACCCTTGCCAACTTCTTTTGTGGTGTAAAAAGGATCGAAGATTCGATTCATAGTGCCTTCAGGAATGCCGCCGGCGGAATCTTCGAATGTCAGCTCAATGGTGCTTTTCTTTTTTTGGCGAGCGGTAATCAATATCCAGTTGAACCGATTTTCTTCGGCGCGTTCTCTAAAGGCATCACGAGCATTGGTAATAAGGTTCAACAGTACTTGTTCTAGCCGGACAGGATGAAGTTTACAGGAGGGTAAGGCCGCATCGATTTCTGTTCGAAATTCAATGCTCTCGAGTCTCATGCTAGGTTCGACTAATAGGTAAGCCTCATTAATCACCGTGTTGATATCAGCGGTGGCTTGTTCCTCGTTGGCGAGGCGGGCTGATTTACGCATGTGATCGGTAATGATGGTGGCGCGGTCAACCTGAGCGATAATTTGTTCTAACTTTGGCAGCATATGTTTTTCGGCTTTTGCCTTATCGTGCTGGTATTGCCGCTCGAGATTCTTGGCGGTAAGTTTTATGGCGTTTAAAGGTTGGTTTAGTTCATGGGCAATGCCTGCTGCCATTTCGCCAAGCGTCGCTAGCTTGTTGGTTTGTTCCAGCTGAAGGTGCCGTTCGCGCTCTTCAGTATTGTCTGTCAGGGTTAGAATGGTGTTCCCCCCTTCGAGTGCCTGAATTCGAAGACTCAATAGATGATCCGCTCTTGTACGGAGAGAAATTGGTGACGCTGGGTTTTCGTAAAAATTCAGCAGCTGCGTCTCATTTGACTCAACACTACCGGAGTCTATCTGTTTAATATGCGAGCCTATTTGATGGAACAAATTGCTGGCTGCCTGCCCTTCGAGCGAAACATTTGAGGAAAGGTTCAGTAATTTTAGAAAATAAGCATTGTTGTAAGTTACTTGAGATTCGTTGTTCAGTAGAACGATTCCAACAGCCAATTGTTCTACTGCAGAACCCAAGGCCTGCACGGTACGTTCAAATTTTTGTATTCCAGTTTGGTCTTGAATGAAGCTGATAAATACTTGCTGCCCATTGATTTCAACGTCGCGAACTTCAATTGCGGCGATAAAATTAGTCCCATCTTTGCGGGCTAGCGTTGTTTGTAATTTTCTCGTGAATCTGCCGACTTCAGCGTCTTCAGAGGCATTAATAAGATTGCGACCCAAACCGAGTAGACTTGGGTCTGGTGCAATCGCGCTGATCTTTCGACCTTTAAGCTCAGATAGTGAATATCCAAACAGTTGTTGTGAAGCGGCATTAATGTTTATAACTTCGCCATTACGCGAAATCGTAACGACCGCTTCAGACACCGAATCTAAGGTTGCCTGCAAAAGATTCTGTGAGTTTATAAGCGCCGTAACATTGGTGCGAAAACCGGCTAGGTAGCCAGATGATGTACGGGACTCCACCACATTCATCCAGCGGCCGTCATCTAGTCTTACAAGTTTGCTGGATTCCTGTTGGCGGTGCGCGCGCAGGCGCTGCTCAACCCATAGGTCTTCCTGACCGATAGCCTCGGGGTACATACCGACTTGAATACCCTTTCGAAGCGTCTGCTCAAAGCTGACCCCTTTACGAAGCGTAGGCTCAAGTCTTAAATCAAGATTTTGGTAGCGTCGGTTGCTCATAAAAAGGCGGTCGTTTTGGTCCCACACGACAAAAGCGTCAGGGGCTTGATCTACGGCTTCTTTGAGTAGCTCCAGATCATCAACAGACCTAAACGTGTAGTTAACGTACTGCTGTAAAAAATAAACAATGACACCGCTAAAAAGCGCGATGTAGGCGGTTCGGAGAATCCAGCGATAGTTCGAGTTTAAAATCCAGTCTGCATTGGCTACATCCGAAAGCTGACCGGTGAGCTTCATGTAAAGAAAGCTGAGCAAAACGAGTACGGCTAGGCCTAACTGAATTAAAGCCACTTTTCGAGAGAAGAAAATGGTGCCCAGCAGAGCCATGAGCGGCACGTTAAACGTCGTGACTGCGCCTAAGCCTTGATTTGCCAGCCCAAAGGCAAGACTGACTAATAGTAAGGCCTGTGTTAGCAGTGCTCTGAATTTATAGGATTGACCAAAAGCTGTGAAATAGAACGCGGGCGTTCCGAGAATAATAACGCTCCAAACAGCCCATGTAACAAAGGGAATTTCATAGATCGTGTCTGTGGCGGAGCGCACCATCATAATAACGAACACAATGAAGTGTGCACTAAAAATGAGCCAGTACGCTCTAGTAGCGAGTGAGGTTAAAAAGTGGTCTTTTTCGTTTGTTGCCATGAGTTTTACCCAACACATCCTTGTGTTGCTTGTACGAACTGGCTGTTGCTGCTTAATGTCCGGGTGCCAACTCTAATACTGAGGTCTATCCTCAGCAATGGAAAAAATGGCATTTTCTGAAGTTTATATCGGCCATTTGGGGTTGGTCACTTGCCTGTTTCTAAAGGCCAGTGCCCCAGACAATGAATATCGAATTTTTGGGGTGTCGATGAGCTGGGTTTGTTATGCGGCTACTGTTCGTTCTCCGGGCGCTTGCTAGCGCGAAATGGAAACGGTGCTACCTTAAATTTTGGTTTACAGTTACGGGGAATGTTTTCGTGAAGGAGAGCGATCGCCATGTCCCATTTAGGTCAAACAGCGTTAATCACGGGCGCTAGCTCTGGCGTGGGTGCCGCAACTGCCCTAAAGCTTGCGCAATTGGGTATTAATGTTGTGGTTAATTACAATTCTTCGCTAAGCGGCGCCCAGGCTGTTGTAAAAAATATTACCGATCTTGGTGCGCAAGCCATTGCCGTACAGGGTGATGTAAGCCAGGAAAAAGATTGTCGGCGCATTGTGGAGAAAACCATCGAGAGATTTGGGCGACTCGATATCCTCATTAATAACGCAGGCACGACGACGTTTGTACCGCATCATGACCTAGAAGGGCTCACTGAAGACATTTGGCATCAAACCTTAGGCGTCAACCTCATGGGTGCGTTTTTCATGTGCCGTGCGGCCGTACCTTATTTGCGGGAGGCAGGCTCTGGCGTGGTGGTAATGACGTCTAGTATTGCCAGCGTGACGGCTAATGGTAGTTCTATTGCGTACTGTGCCTCCAAAGCAGGTATGAACAGCCTTACGAAAACCTTGGCCAAAACCCTGGGGAGCGACGGTATTCGAGTTAATGCTGTTTTACCCGGTTTAATAGACGGGGACTGGGCGTTTAATACTTGGGGCGGGGGGGATGAAGGTCAGTACGGCGATTTAAAAGCTCACTTTACTGACCAAACGCCACTGGGCCACGTGGTGACCCCCGATGACGTCGCCAATACGATTGTGTCTTTTGTAACTGGGTCTAAATACGTCACGGGACAATTGCTGACACTCGATGGTGGCTTTACGCTGTAGTTGGGGCGCTAGCCTAATGTTTTCCATTTACCACAGGAAAACCCTTATTGAATCCGTCTATCCCTGGCGGGCCTGCTCCTCACTGAATTCAAGCCAAGCTAGGCCGGCACCATTATGGCAGCACATTTAACCTCAGTTTTAGGCATGTACAGAGCAAATAGGCATTTTCTGAGGAGCAGCGACGTTCACACACCCGCCAACTGCAACACTACCTTGTGCAAGTTCATCGGGCGCTAAGCCATAGTGCTGCCTTTAGTATTTACAGCATCGCTGCCCCTGGGATACTCGCCAGCAAAGATTGGGTGTAGGGCGCTTGAGGCTGGTTAAAGACCTGCGTTACTGGACCTGCCTCGACAACTTTACCTTGATACATAACCAATACCCTGTCGGCGATGTGCCGAATTACCGCCATATCGTGGGACACAAAAAGCATGGTTAGGTTGTGCTCGCGACCCAATGCCATTAACAAATCGAGAATTTGGGCTTGTATTGTGACGTCGAGAGCCGAGACTGGCTCATCGGCAACAATGAACTCGGGACGGGTCGCGAGCGCTCGGCCAATAGCAATGCGTTGTCGCTGACCGCCAGAGAACTCATGGGGGTACTTGCGAATAAAATTTCTGGCCAGCCCCACGTCGTCCATCAGCTTTGCGATGTGCTGGTCGAGATTGGCGCGCTGGCAAATGTTGTGGAGTAGCAGCGGTTCCGCGAGCGTATCGTAAACCGTCATGCGTGGATTCAATGAAGCAAAGGGGTCTTGAAAGATCATCTGCATGCGGGAGCGAAAGTTTTTTAGGTGACGTCCTGCCAGAGCGGTGAGATTCATTTCATCAAAAGTCACTTCACCGCTGGTTATAGGAGCGAGTCGCATAATTGAACGGCCCAATGTTGATTTTCCGCTCCCAGATTCGCCCACAAGGCCCAATATTTCTCCGCGATGAATATCAAAACTCACATCATCGACGGCTTTAACGGGCTCCGAGTCGCTACTGGCTTGGAACCAGGTGCGAAGGTTGCGGACATTGATCAAAGTGTCGTCTTTGGCTTCGCCACTGTCGCGCTCTCCAGACGGAATCGCCGCGAGAAGTTTTTGAGTGTAGGGATGTTGTGCATGATTAAAAATAGCGTCAGGGGCGCCACTTTCGACAACTTCGCCTTGCTCCATGACCACAATCTGATCGGCAATATCGGAGACGACAGCGAGGTCATGGGATATGAATAAAACGCCAATATCACGGTGTTTCTGCAGATCGGCAATGAGGCGTAAAATTTGTGCTTGGATGGTGACATCCAACGCCGTAGTGGGTTCATCAGCAATGAGTAGTTTGGGCTCGTTGATTAAAGCCATGGCGATCATGACGCGTTGACGCATGCCGCCAGAGAACTCGTGAGGGAAACTATCGAACGTGCTGTCGGGACTGCGTATACCAACCTCGTTGAGCAATTCTATGGCACGAGTTTTGGCATCTGCCCGAGAAAGGTTGCGGTGTACTAGCAGTGGCTCGATTAACTGTTCGCCAATGGTGAGATAGGGATTTAAACAGGTCATTGGATCCTGAAAAATCATCGCAATGTCACTGCCACGAATCTTCCGGAGTTCTGCTTCGGATAGTGTCAGCAAGTTTTGACCTTCGAAGCTGGCGACACCACCGTCGATACGGCCAGGAGGCGAGGGTATTAAACCTAGCAGGGCGTAGCATGACACCGACTTGCCAGACCCCGACTCACCAATGATTGCCGTTATTTGCTTTGGCTCTACCGTGAAGCTCACGCCCTTCACGGCTTTTGAGGTGCCGTTTCGAGTGACAAAACTGACTTCCAAATTCTCTACATTCAGTAAGCTCATCAGTCTTTAGACCCCCGGACATCGAGTGCATCACGCAGCCCGTCACCTAGGAAGTTCAGGGAAAATAACGTAGTGGTTAGTGCCAGCCCAGGGAATATGAGCAGCCAGGGATACTCTTCCATGGTCTCTGCTCCGTAACTAATGAGCAGGCCCCATGATGTTTGGGGTGGCTGGATTCCCAGTCCCAAGAAGCTCAAAAATGCTTCTAAAAGCATCACCGAAGGAATAGTGAGCGTGGTGTAGACAATAATTGGCCCCAGGGCATTGGGTATGACATGCCGCCGGATAATTGCCGCGGGAGAGAGACCTAATGAGATGGCGGCTTCTACAAATTCTTGCTGCCGCAACGACTGAACCTGCGAGCGCATAATGCGAGCCATTGTCAGCCATTCGACGGCACCAATCGCCAAAAACAGCAGCAGCACGTTGCGACCAAAGACCACCATTAGCAACACGATAAATATCATGAAGGGTAGGGCATACAAAATGTCGACGATGCGCATCATTACGGCATCAACGCGACCTCCGACATAACCGGCAATAGCGCCCCAAGTTACCCCAATAAGCAGGGCCACGGCTGTTGCGATGAACCCTACCGCAAGTGATACGCGGCCCCCGTACATCACCTGTGTCAGCACATCTCTACCAAAAACGTCGGTTCCCAACCAATGCGCAGCTGAAGGGGGTGATGCGCCAAGGTCAAGATTCTGTGCTTCATAGCTGTAAGGCGCTAACCATGGCGTGAGCAGCGCTATTACGATGAACAGGAGTAGGGTAATACCGCCACCCACCGCCATTTTGTTTTTACGCAGTCGTTGCCAAGCGTCGCGCCAAAGGGAGGCGCCCATTTCTGCGTTTTCAAGCAGATCAGCAGGCTCGCTCGATTGGAGTGTTGTCATTTCCCACCTCCAGACAGCTGACTGCGCAGTCGTGGGTTGAGCCACGCTGCTGCAACGTCGCTGATGAGGTTGAACAGCACGATGAGCGTAGAGAGGAACACCGTGGTGCCCAAAATCATGGTGTAGTCACGGTTAAAGGCGGCTTGCACGTAGAATCGCCCTAAACCTGGGATTTGAAAAATGGTTTCTACCACAAAGGATCCGGCGAGTAGCCCGGCGAAGGCAGGGCCAAGGAAGGCGATCACAGGGATGAGGCCGCCGCGCAAAGCGTGCTTGCTCACCACTTGCCACTCGGGCAGGCCTTTAGCACGGGCGGTACGAATGTAATCCTGAGATAAAATTTCTAGCATGCCTGCTCGGGATAACCGTGCCACATAAGCCGCATATGCTGCGCCAAGAGTAATGGAGGGTAGTATTTTGTCTCCCGGAATCGATCCCCAGCCTGAGATCGGAAGCCATTCGAGATAAATTCCGAAAACGAGTACTAACAAAGGGCCCAACAAAAAAGACGGCATACAAATGCCAATCATTGCCAAACTCATGGGAATGTAATCTTGCCGGGTATTCGGTTTGAGAGAAGCTAGAACACCTGCCGTGACACCGATTATCAGGGCAATAAGTAGGGCGTAGAAGCCCAGCTCCGCGGTTACAGGAAGCCCTGAAAACAAAATTTCATTAACGCTGCGCCCCGGGTACTTAAAAGACGGCCCCAATTCACCTTGAGCTAGATCCGTGAGGTAAGCAAAGTATTGTTCATATAACGGTAAGTCTAATTTGTATTGGGCTTCCAGCGCCCGCTTGACCTCGGGAAGCACCACTTTTTCAGCATCAAAAGGCCCGCCAGGTGCAGCTCTAACCAAAAAGAAGGTGGCCGTAATCACGATAAAAATAACCGGTATGGCCTGCAGCAGTCGGCTGATTATGAAGCGCAACATTACTTCACCTCCCCAGAGAGCGTTTGCTCGGGGTGCAGTTTGACGTACTTCAAATTTAGTGAATCCATAAGGTTGGGGTACATACCTTCTACGCTGGGATGGATGAGATGTTTGCTGGTGTAGGTGTAAATAGGAATGATGGGCATCTCCTCCATGAGCATGGTTTCTGCCTCGGTGAACAGCGCATAGCGCTCTTCCCGTGATTGGGCTCTGGGTGCTCTCTGAAGAATCAGGTCGTCGTAAATGGGGTTGCTGTATCCGGTGTTGTTGTTACCGCCGTCGGTAATGAATAAATCTAAAAAGTTGTTGGCATCCACGTAGTCGCCAATCCAGCCTCGTCGGGCCACTTGGAAATCGCGCTGGGACACCGAGTTGAGATAAACCTTCCACTCTTGGTTTGCCAGCGTGATGTCGACATTAAGCTCCGACTTCCACATTTGCTGAATGGCAACGGCTATTTTTCGATGTGCTTCCTGTGTGTTGTAAATAATCTCAAGTCCCGGCCAACCCTCGCCGTTGGGGTAGCCTGCCTCTGCCAATAGGGCACGGGCCTTATCGGGATCGTAGCTGAATACCTGAGGTGGGAAATACCCAAGGGTGTCTGGAGGCGTAATGCTATAGGCCGGTACGGCCGTTTCCTGCAGCACGCTGCGCACAAGTTTCTCTCGATCGACTGCCATCGACAGCGCTTGTCGTACTTTTACATTGTCTACCGGTGGACGTTCTGTGTTTACCAAATAGTAATAGGTCCCCAGATAAGGCGATTGCAGATAGGGTGTGTTTGGCCGTTCGCGATACACGGGTATTTTATCGAGTGGTACCACGGCGGTGTAGTGAAGCTGCTCGACCCGGAACATGCGTTCTTCGCTGACCACGTTTTCAGTGGGGTAGAACACCACACCATTTAAGCTCACCTTGTCCCTGTCCCAATAGTGCTCGCTCTTGGCCATTTTGATGTGACGGTTGAGTGCCCAATCTGTTAATACAAAGGCGCCGTTGCTCACCATGCTGCCGACTCGGGTCCAGGGCGTGAAGCGATCGGTCATCTTGCCAAATTTAAGCAGTGTTTCCGGGTGCACGGCAAAGGTGCTGTAGTGATCCATAAGCTGAATGAAATAGGGGGTCGGGGCATTTAGAGTGACTTCCAGCGTTGTGTCATTTAGTGCTTTTACCCCAACTTCGGCAAAGTCCTTAATTTTACCCTTGGCGTAGGCCTCGGCGTTTTTAACGGGGTACAACATGTAGGCGTAGAGGTTGCCGGTTTCCGGGTGCAGTGCCCGATTCCAGCTCCACACATAGTCACCGGCCGTCATTTGCTCGCCGTTGGACCAGCGCGCCTCAGGATTGAGGAAAAAAGTGATCACTTTTCCCTCATCGCTGAACTCCCAGCGCTGAGCGACACCGGGCTCTGGCTCGAGCGTAATGGGATTTTTAACCGCCAGTCCTTCAAAGAGTGCTCTGATGAGGTGGTTTTCAGGAACGCCTGTCACTACGTGAGGATCTAGGCCCTGAGGTTCGGCGCCATTGCCGTAGTGTAAAATTCCGGTGCGGTTGCCTTCGAGCACGTTACTCTCGCCCGCACCGCAGGCCATTAAGCTGGTTGCGATTACTATCGAGAATAGTGCTCGAAGTAATTCCCCGGAAACATTTGCGATTTTCACGTGGTCACTGCCTTAATTACAAATTCTGAAATGGGCGCTGCATCAGTTTTATAGGACCCAAGAGGGCTTACAGCTGCGGGGTGCACTATGACATAGGAGCAGGCCTTCTTGCAGCCCTGAGTTCGGTTCCATTAGCGCCAATCATAAAGCCAATCAGAAATGCCAATCGTCGTGCACATTGTGAGTAATAGCAGCAGATGACCCGCTGCCTCTGGTAAACTTCCAGCCATTCTGTTGTTTCATTCTGGAGTATTGCCCCGTGACTGTGCGCACTCGCGTTGCCCCGTCCCCCACCGGTGACCCCCATGTGGGAACTGCCTACATGGCTCTCTTTAACCGGTGCTTTGCTCGCGCCCACGGTGGCCAGTTTATTTTGCGTATCGAAGACACCGATCGTGCTCGCAGTACTCCCGAAGCGGAACAGGCGGTATTGAAGTCTTTACGTTGGCTAGGACTCGACTGGGATGAAGGCCCCGATATAGGCGGTCAGCACGGGCCGTATCGGCAAAGTGAGCGAGGAGACACCTACGCTCAGTATGCCTGGCAGCTAGTGGAGGCGGGCAAGGCGTTTGTGTGTTACCGGACAACCGAGGAGCTCAATACGCTGCGCGAGGCTCGTAGAGAGTCGGGCACTAGCACGGCGCTGAAGCCCTCAGACCTTATTTTGTCGTCTGAAGAGCAGGCCCTTCGAAAGGCGGCCGATGCGCCTTTTGTGATTCGTATGATGGTGCCCGAGGTTGCCGGTGCCTGCGCCATTAAAGACATGCTGCGAGGCACGATTGAGTTGGACTGGAGCATGGTTGATGCTCAGATTTTGCTGAAGTCGGATGGCATGCCCACTTACCACTTGGCCAATGTTGTCGATGACCACCTTATGGAAATCAGTCATGTCATTCGGGGTGAGGAGTGGATTAATTCAGCACCTAAGCACCAGTTGTTGTACGAGTACTTTGGTTGGGACATGCCTGAACTTTGTCATTTACCGCTGTTGCGAAACCCCGACAAATCAAAACTTAGCAAGCGTAAAAACCCGACCAGTATTTTGTATTACCAGCGCATGGGCTTTTTGCCCGAAGCGTTGCTGAACTATTTGGGTCGCATGGGCTGGTCCATGCCTGATGAGCGGGAGAAGTTTACGCTGACAGAAATGGAGCAGGTTTTCGATATTCAGCGGGTTTCCTTGGGAGGGCCTATCTTCGATGTTGAAAAACTAAACTGGCTTAATGGCCTCTGGATTCGTGAGGACTTGACCACCACGCAGTTGGGTCAGCGCCTGCAAGACTGGGCGCTCAATGCTGAAATGCTGGAAAAAATTCTACCCCACGCCCAATCGCGCATGAATGTCTTGTCAGACTTCATTCCTTTGTCGGCCTATTTAGTATCAGGGACCTTGCCCATCACCGCCGAAGATTTTAACGGTGCCAATAGCGACGCCGATGCCACTGTGCGGTGCCTGCAGTTTGTTTTATGGACCCTGGAAGCCCAGCAAGACTGGAGCCGGGACGCATTGTTCGCAGCGCTAAAGTCATTGTCGACGGCCATGGAGCTCAAGCCCAAGGTGCTATTTGCGCCATTATTTGTGGCAATTGCCGGGGGCAATTCGGGTTATTCAATGCCCGATTCCATGGCAATTCTGGGACCCGATATGACCCGAGCAAGACTGCGTTCGGGTATTGATGTCTTGGGTGGGGTCTCCAAAAAAGCCGCTAAGCGACTAGAAAAAGAATTCGCGAGCCTCAGCGCGTCTTGAGCAGCGAAATGCCAGCCCAGACAGCTACGAAGACTTCAAACGCCAGTGCTCCCCAGGTGTAGGCGGTGAAGCTCGAACTCATATCAATGCCTAATGAACTATTGGCCACCTGAAAACTCGAGTCGAGGTCGCTTAAAGCAACGCTGCCTCGGGCGGCGGCAAGGGTGCCAATGCAAATGAGGATGAGCCACAGTCCGGGGCGCACGTAGCCTTTAATGAAGGCAGATGCGATCAATATGGCGCCAAAGCTGCCCTGCAAGCCACCGTACATGGCCGCCATTTCTGCATAACCGTTATGAGTGGCAATAAATAAGCCTGCCTGTTGAGCCGGTATTTCCGGATCTACCCAGCACACGATGCCGTAAGCGAGAAAGATAATGCCGCAGAGGGCGAGTAGAACTTTGGGATACATAAGTTTAGCTCCATGACGTGTTGCAAACAGGGGCGCCAAACGCATCAGCATTCGGGCCGTCTTTTGAGACTAAAGCATAACCGATGCGGACGAATTAAAGGAGTTTTCGCGGTTAAGTTGACACAGCACAGCTATATTACTAGCATGCGCCTCCCTCTAGTTCTAAGAGGGTTCTGTGGGGCCATAGCTCAGTTGGGAGAGCGCAACACTGGCAGTGTTGAGGTCGTCGGTTCGATCCCGTCTGGCTCCAC
>ENA-ORDA01000104-ORDA01000104.1-marine-metagenome-genome-assembly--contig:-NODE-104-length-83541-cov-7.043384_pt1 | contig 83541 bp, 65 predicted proteins | sample MGYA00237778_ERZ508506 | MGnify/ENA primary metagenome ERZ508506 (study PRJEB26177, sample SAMN06267891) | marine metagenome | isolation source: Monterey Bay, California, USA | place: Pacific...
AAGAAATGCTAATTAATATTTCTCTCAAAAGTAGTCTTGTATTTTTGGGCTGCTGAAAAAGGAGAAAAATTTACCTTATTTCAATAAAACTTAACTGAAAAAATACCAAAATTTATTTTGAATTAAAGCGCATCTTCTACTATTTTAAAAAACTTGTTTTTACTTCATAAGCAGGTCTAAGTAACCAACTAATTTTACTTTTTTTACTTAATACAATCCACCAAAATAGGAATATTATGAGACTGGTGCTGATACTCGTGATCACCCATTCTGGCACAAATTGAGTTAAGTTGACCAACATACCATCCCCTGGAAAAATACCAAAACCAAATAATGCTGGTATTCGATACCAATAATAAAACGCAATAGCTAGAAATGAAAAGAGGGAGATTAAGAGGTCTTTCCGAACGTAAGGTTTTAGAATTATGTAAAACAGGATAGTGAAAAGCATTCCGAGAAACGGTAATCCATAAACATCTAAAAGTATTTGAGGACTTAAAATGGACTCATAGTCCTTTACCTGAAACCATCCCCATACAAATCCAGGAAATGTAGCTACTAACAACAGTCCTGAAAGTTTATTCAGGAAGCTTTTCTTGTTTGTTAAGGGGTGTAAACCGGGAGTTTTATCTGGACATGGTGTAATACATTTGTGGCAGGTTTTACAATGTGCGTTGGGTAATTTAAGCTTGTTTTTTAATCCGTATAGTTTTTCAACAGGATGAACCGGACATAAACCAGAGCACCACGCACTTTTCCATTCGTATTTTAATCCGACACTAATGGCAATAAATACTAAACTTGATAACAAAATAGCTGTTGCTAAACCATTAGTGTTAAAAATAGCATGTCGAAGTGGAACTATGATAAAAAGACCGACAATAGCTATAAAATTTAATTTGCTTAGTTGCTCAGCATCTAGAGATTTTCTTTGTGATACATTTAAATGCCTTGGAATTAAAGAGGTTGTTCCCATGGGGCATATGTTACGCCACAAACCTGTAGCAACAACTAGTAACAAAGGAGCGATAGGAATTAAGATGTTCCAAAATAAATGAATACCTAACTCGGGAAGAAAAATCAGACATAATAAAATACATAACCCAATTAGAAAAAAAATGAGTTGTACAGTTCTCCAATATCGTATTGATTTTGCCGAAAGTGTAGTTCCTGGTTTTAATGATTTATTGATCATATTTTTTATTTAGGTGGTACAAGGTACAAAATTTCACATAAAAAGACTATTTTGTCTTTTTATGTGAAATAATAGTTGTTTCAGTATATGCCATGTTAATTTTGAACATAATTTACATATTTGAACTGGTCTTTCTGTAATGTTAAATTATCTGCAAACTTTTTAGTTTTAACAAAATTTTAATAATTTCAAGAACTCTTAATATGTAACTAATAATTTAACTATGAAATTATATTCTGCGACTTTAGCCATGTGCTTTTTTGTCTTTGGGTCAGTTTTAGCACAGCAAAAACAAAACGATGATATTTTTAAATATCCTGATGTTTTAAAATTTAACCTAAGTCAAACCGGAGAACCTAACTCAATTATTTTTAAAAATTCTACACAGATTAGACCTTCGCAAGTTGATATGTTATTTAATAGAATTTTAAAGGTATCTAAAGAAGATGATATGCGATTGTTATCTTCTAAAGAAGACCACCTTGGTTTTAAACACGATAAATACACGCAGTATTATAACAATATCCAAGTAGAATTTGCAACCTATATAATTCATTCAAAAAATGGAAAAGTGACGTCCATGCGTGGAGATTATTTTAATGTTAAAGGAGTTAAAACAAATCCAAATATTTCTAATATAGCCGCGTTTAACGCGGCGATAGGACATGTAAACGCCAAGGCTTATATTTGGGATAATGAAGCTGAAGCAGAGGTTTTAGAGTATCAAAAGCCAACAGGAGAGCTTGTTATTTTTCCTGTAATGTCAAAGATTAATGATGTGCCTCGGTTAGCCTTTAAATTTGATATTTATGCTCAAGAGCCTGTATATCGTGCAGATGTTTATATTGACGCACTAACAGGAGAATTTATATTTGAAAATAAGAAAATTCATCATGTCGATGTTTCTGCTTCAGGACAGAGCTTGTATAATGGTAATGTTTCCTTTACAGCAGACAACTTATCAGGATCTTATCGTTTGCGTCAGTCTGTTGATGGTGGCGGCATACAAACTTTTGATATGAATAATGGTACAAATTATGGTAGCGCTAGTGATATAACTAGTAATTCAACATCCTTTAATAGCCCTACTGGTGTTCAAGCTCATTTTGGAGCTGAACAAACTCATAAATATTTTAGCCAAGAACACGCTAGAAATTCATATAACGGGAATGGTGCAGTAATACGTTCTTATGTCAGCTACAATAATAATTATGTTAACGCTTTTTGGGATGGCTCTAGAATGACATATGGTGATGGTGATGGGGTGAATTATGGACCATTGGTTTCTGTGGATATTGTAGGTCATGAAATCACACATGGGGTGACTGAATATGCGGCAAATTTAGTTTATAGTTATCAATCTGGAGCTTTAAATGAATCATTTTCAGATATTTTTGGTGAATCCATTGAAAAATTTGCGACAGGGACTAACGATTGGTTGATGGGTGATGACATTGGAGCTGGAGGTAGTGGCGGAGCGCTCCGCTCCATGAGTAATCCGAATATTTATGGCGATCCAGACACTTATCTTGGGACAAATTGGTATAGCGGTTCTGGAGACAACGGTGGGGTGCACTACAATTCTGGAGTACAAAATTTTTGGTTCTATTTGTTAACTGTTGGTGGTAGTGGTACAAATGATATTGGCGATGCTTACTCCGTATCATCAATTGGAATGAATAAAGCTGCTGCGATTGCTTATCGTAATTTGACAGTATACCTTACAACAAATTCTCAATACAGTGACGCAAGAAATGGCGCAATACAGTCAGCTATTGATTTATATGGATCAGGATCAATTGAAGAGATAGCAACAACTAATGCATGGTATGCTGTTGGTGTTGGTGAGGCATACGTACAAACATGTGCACTAACAGCGCCAGCTGGATTGACCGCTTCCAATATTACAGATAATGGTTTTGTAATTGAATGGAGCAATGTTTCAGGTGCAGTAAGTTATACCGTAACGATCAATGGAAGTACCGATATTGTAGCAGGACTTAGCTACAATGCAAGCGGCTTGATTGCTGGAACTGACTATAATGTTATGGTTCAAGCAAACTGTAGCCCAGGAGACAGCGGAGTTTCTTCAAGTATTAGTTTAACAACTACTGGTACGACACCTTTAGTATATTGCAATTCTTCGAGTAGTAATATAAATGACGAATATATTGGACGGGTTCAGTTAAACTCTATTGATAATTCATCTGGAGCACAATTTTACACAGATTTTACTGGTATTTCTACAGCGTTAATGGAAGGTACAGAACATACCTTGACGGTGACACCAATATGGACAGGAACAATTTATTCTGAGGGTTATGCTGTTTGGATTGATTATAATAAAGATGGAGATTTTGCTGATTCTGGAGAACTTGTTTGGTCTCAATCACCCACACAAACGACACCAGTAAACGGAAGCTTTATTGTCCCTGAATCAGCTGTAAATGGTGCAACAAGGATGAGAGTTTCTATGAAGTATAATGGTGTGCCCTCATCATGTGAATCTTTTACCTATGGAGAAGTCGAAGATTACACAGTAGTCATTGAAAGTGCTGGTCCAGATACAACAGCACCAGTGCTAGTTTTAAATGGTGCTTCTGTTATTAATTTAGAGCAAGGGTCTAGTTATACTGAGCAAGGGGCTACCGCTTCAGACAATATAGATGGAGATATCACTTCGAGTATTACAATTGGTGGAGATACTGTTAATACGAGTGTTGTTGGCACTTACAATGTTGTATATTCGGTTAGTGATACTGCTGGAAATTCTTCTCAAGAGACTAGAACTGTCAATGTAAGTGCAGATGCAACAATACCTGTGATTACGTTAATTGGTTCATCTGAAGTTAATATAAATGTTGGAGATGTTTACTCAGATGCAGGAGCAACAGCTCAAGATAATTTTGATGGAGACCTTACTAATGATATCGTTACAAACAATTCTGTAGATACGAGTGTTGCAGGATCCTATACAGTGACTTACAATGTTAATGATGCTGCTGGGAACTCAGCAAATGAGGTTGTTAGATTGATTAATGTTTCAGTTCAACCAACAGGCCCAGTTGTTTTAAATGAAGGTTATTTTGAATCAGGCTGGGATGGCTGGTCTGACGGCGGAAGCGATTGTGCAAGACGAGCAAATAGTTCGTACTCTTATGAAAACAATTATTCTATTAGAATACGGGATAATTCTGGTGTTGGATCATCAATGACCTTATCAAATGTAGATTTATCCCCATACGCCCAAGTAGAGGTAGATTTTTATTTTTACGTAAGGAGTATGGAAAATAATGAAGATTTCTGGTTAAGATATTACAACGGTTCCAATTGGACTACAGTAGCAACTTGGACACGAGGGACAGATATTGAAAATAACACGTTTTATAATGCGACTATTGTCTTATCTGCGTCTCAATTTAATTTTGCAAATAATTCAGGTTTTAGATTCCAAAATGATGCATCAGGAAATAATGATCAAATATGGATTGATCAGGTTACAATTTCTGGAATTTCTTCAACATCAACAATCCAAAATTCAATAATACCATTAGGAACCGGTAATACCGGTTTCGCCTCAAATGAGAGTGATTTTGAAGATTTAGACGTCGTAATTTATCCAAATCCAGTTTCAGGAAATAATTTAAATGTTGTTTTATTAGATTACAATGGAATTTATTACCGCGTAATGAACATGTTAGGTCAAACGGTAGATTCTGGTCAATTAAAAAATCGACAAGTAAACGTCGAGAATTTAGAATCAGGAATGTACTTTATAGAAATTAATGATGGAGAAGAAGTCTTCATTAAAAAGTTTATTCGAAGATAATTCGATTCGTTCATGTTAAATAAAAAAGTCTAGATTTTTCTAGGCTTTTTTATTTAATCTCAGCTATGATTTTGGCATAAATAGGATAGATTTTTATGTTGTCAGTACAATTTCCCAATGACGTCAGACATAAAAATCTTTAATCACTTGCAAAATACAATTAATAAACTACCTTTAGGCAACCAATAAAAACTAATCACATGAAAAATTTCTTTTTTACATCATTATTATTGCTTTGTTTAAATATTAGCGCTCAAGAATATTACTGGACGTCCTACAACTTCAATGTTGATTCTGAGGATGTTGAGATTGTAACTAAATTAACAAATGATTATTTCAGTTCTGAAAACTCAAAGGCTGATGGAGTTTCCGTATATCTTTTTCAAAACCACTTTCATGACAGCAGTTTAAGCTCAAGTCACGAAATTGTGTTTGCTGGAACTTATGAGGCGATGGGTAATCAGTATTCTCAGGGAGAAAACACTAGCTGGGATTTATACCTTACTAAATTAGGACAATACACGAAAAGGTTTTCTGCTGCTGCAGGAAGAAGTCTTCATTCCTTTGGTGTCCCTGGGTCACATCCTGTTCAAAATTTGTTTTGGCTAAAAGTCAAGGATGCTGCTCAGTTTGCTTCTGGATTTAAAAAGTATAATGAAAAGTATAACCCTGCAGATAGAAGAGTAACGCTTGGGCAATTTCGATTAGGCAGAAGTCCTCTAGGGGAATCACATTATGTTCTTATTGGTGTTGATGATTTTAAAACAGCAATGAACCCAGGCTTATACAGACAATCCAATCCCGCGGCCAAAGAAGCATGGGGGAAATACATGGATGATATTGATGGAAATGTAGAATTGATAAGAACTTCCACAAGAGTTATGCTTGGCAAGTGGTAAACCTGTCAAATAGTGTCTTATAAAAAACCTCCAATCTTGGGGGTTTTTTATAGGCCATTTTTATTCTAAACACCTCAATAGAATACTTAAAAACACTTTAAACAAGTGTTATATTATTATTGACAAAAGCCTTCAAATTCATTTAAAATTGTCAAGATTTATCCTCCATTAAACCCAAACGTTTTGCTCTAGTTTCCCAACTTTTTCTTGCTAACAATTGCAAATCAGCTACGTTGTCACTTTCATCCATAATTTCTAAACCTAAAAGCGTTTCAATAACATCTTCCATTGTTACAAGGCCATTGACAGAGCCGTATTCGTCAACAACAAGCGCTAAATGATTTCTGTTTTTCACTAATTCTTCAAAAAGTGACGGTATTGGCATGTGTCTATTTACAATAATAATATCTCGCTTAATGTCAGATAACTTCTTGTGACCGTGGTCAAAAGCCATTTCCTTAAAAATGTCATCTTTCAAGACTAGTCCTGTAATGTTGTCTTGAGAACTGGTATAAATTGGAATTCTTGAGAAGCGGATGTTATGATTATCGTTAAAAAAGGCTTCAATCGTCATTGAATCAATTTCGGTTTTCATAACTGTTCGTGGTGTCATGATATCTTTTGCTTGAATTTCTTTAAAATTGAGAAGATTTTTTATCACCTTGCTTTCTGTTTCATGAAAAACCCCCTCTTTTTGAGCAATATCTGTCATTGCAATGAATCCTTCTCTACTTAAAATACTTCCATGACTTTTGCTTCCAACAAGTCTCGTAGTAAGTTGTAACAACCATAGAACCCCAGTCCATTTTAAAGGGAAAATAAGGAGTTTTAGTGTTTTTGTCGTAAAATTAGCGAGCTGTTTCCAGTAAGTAGCCCCAATAGTTTTTGGAATAATTTCTGAAGCAACCAATATCATAATTGTCATAACTGCAGATACAAGTCCAACCATTATATCTTCAGTCAAATTAAATCCAAAAAAACGATGTGTGACATCCCCATATAGGTCATAGTAGGCTACTTTGGCCTGAACACCAACTAAAATAGCTCCCACAGTGTGCGCAATTGTATTGAGCGTCAAGATTGCGATGAGAGGTCTATCCACATCTCTTTTTAGAAGCTCTAAATGACTTGCGTAATGCTTTTTCTCTTGTTTTTTTATGTTGATAAAAGTAGGAGTAACACTTAATAACACCGCTTCTAAAATTGAACACAAAAAGGAAAAGAAAATTGAGATAATTGCATAAAATAATAATAAACCCATTGTGCTTGTTTAGAACAATCTAAAGTACTAATTATTTATCATTCCTTTTCATATGAGACTGTAAGAAAATTTTTATCGCAACATGTATAAAATATTAAACATTTAGTTATGTTTTTGTTATTTTGAAAGCTAAATACATATTGATAAGTAACAAAGATTAGTTTTCTTTATCAAGATTTTTTAAGGGTCACTTTAATTCATATACCTGATGTTGTAAGTTATCTAAGAGAGAATTTTAAAAAAATTAGAAACAATTACATAAAGTGTTCATTCACTATGTCAATCATGCTATTAATAGTAGGGGTTTTTGCAACGCGCACATCTTTAAAGTGTTTTTTTGCTTCAACTGCGGTACTGTTTCCAAAGCAAAATGCAATGTTATTGGAATGATTTTGTTTTAAATAACTGTGAACGGCTAGAGGACTAAAAAACAAGACCCCTTCAATAGAATCTTTGATTTTTATATCATCATACTTGATGTCATATGCTTTGACGTTTTGTACCGATACATTGTGATTTTGTAACATTGTTTGTAAATCATCTGAGAGCGGTTCGTGACCAAAGTAAATCAATTCATCTCCATCAATGTGGTCTATTAAATGAGTGATCAAATCATGGTCACTTTTTTCAGTCTTTTTAACCTCTCCTATTGTATTTGAAACAAATCTTTTTGTTCGTCGTCCAACACAATATATATTTTGAAATTGAAGCTCGACTTTAGAAAAGTTGTGAAGTAAAGCTTCTGCAGTGTGTTTATCAGATATAATCACATTTTTAATAGGAGCTCTAATAATTTGAGGTTTTATGCGGTTCACACTTATTTTGATAAAATCAGAACTTTCTGAAACTACATTTTCATTAAACAATAAGGATTGATTTTTAGTTAACGTTTTTGTTGAATAGACATTGATGTTTTCTTTAATGCTCGTCGATAAGTCCACAAGTTTATTACCCCCTCTATCAATTATAAAATTTGCACAATAAGGGGCCACTTTATGGGACTCAGCCAATGTCTCAATTCGGGTAATCTCTATTTTTTTTGTTCCACTTGAGCTTAGGAAAACACCCTTAAAGTGAATCTCCTCATCTTTTATGAAGGCCAAGGCACCAATTGCACTGTGATTATCACCATTTAATAGTTTAAAAAATGCGCGTTCTATATCGATACATATCTCTGTTTCAGCATGATTGAGTTCATGACATATTTGAGCAATTGTGTCATTCTCTTTTACTGAAGTAAGAACAATTGAACCTTGGGCTGGAGTTGGGATCATCCAATCTAAATTAATCGCATTTTTTGGCTTCAAATTAAGACGGCCCAGCTCAGATGCAGAAAAAATCCCTGCATTTATTGAAGTATTTTCATTTAGTTGTTCTAGACGTTCATAAATGTTTCCAAAAGACTGGACTGTATTGTGTGATGGATATCTATTGAGCCATTGAGCTTTTTGTCTAGCATTTTCAATGAGTATTGTGGCGTTTTGTTGAGATAAAAACTCTTCATTTTTTTTAAAAATTAAGACATCCTTGAAATTCCCTCTTTTTAAAATTGCAACTTGAATAATTTTTTCAGGAAACGGTTCAGTAAAATCGGTGAATGAATTGACAGCAAGATCAATATGATTGTCTAAAAGTTTTTCATGAATTAGAAGTGTACTAGGAGATATTTCCTGTTTTTCGGATGCTTTGTAAACTACTATTTCACATCGGTGTCCTAACTTATCAAGCATCTGACTCACAGCATTTGCTTGCCATAAATTTAATGGTGTATCATAAGAACCAATTTTAATTATCATAGTTTAGAAAATTATTATAAGGTTAAAAGTCTTCGAATTATTTTGTTATTTCAGATGCATTAAGAAATTAGTTGTACAATTAATCAGACATTTTAATATGCGTCAAAGTTAGTAGTTTTTTGCTGTTATAAATGAAATAATTTCAAAGCATTTTATCATAGCCATAAAGACTTAAACTAGGGTATAATTAATGTTTTAGCATTTGTTTTAAATAAAGTATGTTATTTTTGTAAATAATCTGTGTGTTAGTTTAAGTTTCTGTTGGACAGAGGCATAAAATATGAAAAACGAAATATTAAGTAATACTGCTATTCAAGGAGACTTCGATGAGACAAAAGTTGAAGAAGACTTTTTTGTTTTGACTTATCAAAATTTAGGCTCCAGCGTTCAAACAGTTGAACGCCATATCGACAACACTTTTATACAATTTCATTTTTGCAACAAGGGTCATGCTAATTTTCAGTTTAATAATGGAAGTTACACATTAAGAATTGCTAAAGAGACGTCACTTTTACTGTACAATCCACAACGGAATTTACCAATCCATCTTGAAATACAGGCGGAGTCATCACTAATTTCTGTTTTGATTTCTATTAAAAAATTTCATGCCTTGTTTTCTGAAGAGGCAAACTATATTTCCTTCTTAAGTGAGGACAACAGGGATAAAAAGTATTACAAAGACGGTATTATTTCTCCCTCCGTGTCAATAGTTTTAAATCAATTGTTAAATTACAATCTTAATAATTCCATTAAAAACTTGTATTTTAAAGGTAAAACTTATGAATTATTGAGTCTTTATTTTAATCGTAGCGGAGGTGTAAATACTGAACAGTGCCCGTTTTTGGTTGATGAGTCAAATGTAATAAAAATTAGGAAAGCCAAAGACATCATGATATCGCGCATGTCTGAACCTCCGAGCTTACAGGAGCTTGCTGATGAAATTGAGTTGAGCTTAAAGAAACTCAAAGAAGGATTTAAGCAAATTTATGGAGATTCTGTTTTTAGTTTTCTCTTTGATTATAAAATGGAATTTGCACGAAAGTTAATTGAAGCAGGAGACCACAATGTCAACGAAGTTGGATTGAAAATTGGTTATAGTACGGCGAGTCATTTTATTGCTGCTTTTAAAAAGAAATACGGTACAACTCCAAAAAAATATTTGATGTCACTATCATCTTAATACAAGAGTGTTATTTCACACTCATTTATTATATTTTCATGCGTTAAAATGTTTTAGATTTTACGAGTAGTAAGATTTTATTATTACTTTTAAATGTAATTAACTAAAAATATTAAAAATGCGTTTTCTAATTTTAATTTCAACCGTTTGTATTTCTCTGTTTGGACATACTCAAGAGGTGATTTCAAATATCAATCAAAACCAATACTCTGCCTTAGAGTATCGCCTGGTAGGTCCTTTTAGAGGAGGGCGAAGTGCCGCCGTTACAGGGGTGCCTCATCAACCTAATTTATTTTATTTTGGAGCTACAGGAGGAGGGATTTGGAAAACCACAAATGGTGGGCGTGATTGGGAGAATATTTCTGATGGCTATTTTGGCGGCAGCATTGGAGCCATTGCGATTTCTAAAAGCGACCCCAATGTTATTTATGTTGGAGGAGGTGAAAAAACAGTTAGAGGCAATGTGTCTTCTGGATACGGTATGTGGAAGTCTGAAGACGCCGGAAAAACTTGGAGTTCTTTGGGACTAGAGAAATCTCGGCATATTCCAAGAATTGCAGTTCATCCAGATAATTCTGACATTGTCTTTGCTGGAGTGATGGGTAATTTATATAAACCAACAAAGGAACGCGGTGTTTATAAAAGTATTGATGGTGGAAAAACATGGAGAAAGACGTTATTTTCAAATGAACATGCAGGTGTTGTGGATTTACAAATGGACCCAACAAATCCGAGAATTTTGTATGCTTCAACTTGGCGAGTTAATAGAACACCTTACAGCTTAAATTCTGGGGGAATTGGTTCTGCTTTATGGAAAAGTACCGATAGTGGTGAAACATGGAAGGAAATTTCAAAAAACAAAGGCTTTGCAGAAGATACTTTGGGAATTATAGGAGTCACAGTGTCTCCCGTAAATAATCAGCGAGTTTGGGCAATTGTTGAAAATAAAGAAAAAGGAGGACTATATCGAAGTGATGATGGAGGGGATAGTTGGGATCAAGTAAACAGTGAAAGAAAGCTTCGTCAACGGGCGTGGTATTATACTAGATTATATGCAGACACTAAAGATGTTGATCAGTTGTACGTTTTAAATGTACAGTATCATAAAAGTACAGATGGAGGTAAAACATTTGGATCATATGGCGCTCCTCATGGTGACCACCATGATTTATGGATTGCTCCAGAAGATTCAAATCGTATGATAATTGGCGATGATGGCGGTGCTCAAGTCACCTATGATGGTGGAGAAACTTGGAGCACTTATCACAATCAGCCAACCGCTCAATTTTATCGTGTTACAACCGACAACCATTTTCCTTTTAGAATTTATGCTGCACAACAGGATAATTCTACCGTAAGAATCGCTCATCGCACCAATGGATGGTCAATAACTGAAAGTGATTGGGAAAGTACAGCGGGAGGTGAGTCAGCTCATATTGCAATAGACCCTAAGAATAATGACATTGTTTATGGGGGGAGTTATGGAGGTTATTTGACTCGTGTGAATCATGAAAGAGGAACATCACGTGCAATAAATGTTTGGCCAGACAATCCTATGGGGTACGGTGCTGAGGGGATGAAGTATCGTTTTCAATGGAATTTTCCAATAATTTTTTCAAAACACAACCCTAATAGATTATACACGTTTTCGAATCAAGTTCATGTAACTGAAAATGAGGGTCAAACATGGGAAATTATTAGTCCTGATTTAACGCGTGATGATCCTGAAAAGCAAAAGTCTTCAGGCGGCCCCATAACACAAGATAACACGGCTGTTGAATATTACTGTACTATTTTTTCTGCACAAGAATCAGCATTACAGGAAGGATTACTTTGGGTTGGTAGTGATGACGGATTAGTTCATATTACAAAAAACGGAGGTGAATCTTGGGAGAACATTACCCCAAAGGATATGCCTGACTGGATGATGATTAATAGTATTGAGCCAAGCGTGTTTGATGCTGGTACCTGTTACATTGCTGGCACTAAATACAAGTCAGGAGATTTTTCTCCTTACCTGTATAAAACAAATAATTATGGAAAAACATGGACAAAAATTACAAATGGAATTGATTCAGAGCATTTCACTCGAGTAGTTCGTGAAGACCCTAATAGGCAAGGATTGTTATATGCGGGTACAGAGACTGGATTGTATATTTCGTTTAATGATGGCAAGAATTGGAAACCTTTCCAATTGAATTTACCAATTGTTCCAATTACAGACTTAACAATTAAAGAGGATAACTTGATAGTTGCTACTCAGGGAAGAAGTCTATGGATTTTAGATGACTTGACAGTAATACATCAATTATATGACAGTGATTTGCAAAACAATATTTTATTGAAGCCCAAGGATACTTACAGAATGGGAGGGCGAAGTACAAAAAACAGTAAAACAAATGGAACAAATCTAGAGTCTGGAGTTATCACCTATTTTAATTTGAACAATTACAATCAAAAGGATGAGGTGTCTTTAACCTATTTTGACGCGAAAGGAGACACCATAAAAACATTTAGCACCACTTCTAAAAAAGACAAACTTCCACTAAATAAAGGAAGTAATAAGTTTGTTTGGGATATGGTTTATGATGGCGCGTCTAGCTTCCCCGGCTTAATAATGTGGTCAGGAAGTTTGAGAGGTCCTCGTGCAATTCCAGGTAATTATGTTGTTAGTTTGAATGTCAACGGAGAGGTGTCCAAAAAGGCGTTTAAAATCCTAAAAGACCCAAGAGCAGAAAGTTCTATTGAAGATATGGAGAAACAATTTGTTTTTATTGAGGAAATAAATAACACTCTTGATAAAACCCACAAGACAATAAAAAAAATCAGAAATATAAATAAAAAATTGGATGTGTTTGTGACCCAGTATAAAGATGATCCTAACATTGAAGATTTAGTTGAAACGGCGTCTACTCTCAAAGAGGCATTCTCTGCTATTGAGAAAACGCTCTATCAAACAAAAAATAGAAGTAGGCAAGATCCATTAAATTTTCCAATAAAACTAAACAATAAACTCGCTCATTTAAATGCGTTAGTAGGAAGAGGAGACTTTGCTCCAACAGACCAAGATTTTGAAGTTAAAAATGAATTAACTCAGAAAATAAATGAGCAATTACAAATATTTGATGATTTGATTGCAAATGATATCAAGTCTTTTAATGCTTTATTTAATGCCAAAAATTTGACATATTTAGAAGTTGAAGATAAATGAAATTAGAGTAGGCCTCTAAGGAAATTTTCATGTAAACAAAGTTAATGTTTGTAGTACTAAAGGCCATGGTGACATGTTTTCTCTGACCGTTATCTTTGTGGCTTGGTAATTGATGGTAACGAATATACAGTATGAGAATATTAAAAAAGTTGTCTTTACGTTCACGTATTTTTATTTACATGATTTTACTTGTTTTGGTGGCATCAATTTTGATTGCGGGAGTTACCCTATATCAATACAATGAGCAGTCAAAAGATTATCACAAACAGCGTTTGGAGAGAAAGGAAGCGCAGTTGTTGTCAAGTATAGATTTTGTGCTAAGAGAAACTTCCTATGAGCTGAACCCTGAGAAATTAGCATTGATTTTTAAAGATGAAATTTATAAAATTGCAAAAAATTTAAATGTTGAATTTAACATTTATGATCTTGGAGGTACTTTGGTTAAAAGCTCTAAACCAAGTTTTGACGAGGACACGTTAATTGCTTGTATTCCTTCTGAAGTTTTAAATAATTTGAAGTATACAGTTCAAAAACGCTATGTTGAGACAAATGAAGTTCTCGGTGGAGATTTCAGAACTTCTTACACTATTTTTTCAGATATTAAATCAAAACCGTTAGGAATATTAAACGTCCCTTATTTTCAAGACGACTCCTTTAACGAGGAAGAACTTCGCGAGTTTTTGGTAAGGTTAGGTTATGCCTATTTTGTCATGCTTTTAGTAGCCATCGCTTTTGCTTATTTTGTTTCAAAATATATCACAAGATCTTTGAAGACAATTAGCGATAAAATGAATGAAACAAGACTTGAGAAACGAAATCAAAAAATTGAATTAAAAGGGGCGAGCGAAGAAGTCTCAGCACTTGTTGAATCCTACAACAGCATGATTGATGAACTTGAAGAATCGGCAGTAAAATTAGCAACGAGTGAACGTGAACAAGCATGGAGAGAAATGGCCAAACAAGTGGCACACGAAATTAAAAACCCTCTAACGCCAATGCGATTGAGTGTTCAAAGTTTTCAGCGAAAATTCAATCCTAATGATGTTGATATTCATCAGAAAATTGAAGAATATAGCAAAACCTTAATTCAACAAATTGACACCATGAGCTCAATAGCATCGGCATTTTCAAATTTCGCTAAAATGCCTGCTCAGCAAAATGAAACTTTAAACGTTGTTGAGGTTGTTAATCTCGCCTTAGATATATTTACTGAAGACTATCTTGTTTTTGAATGTGATAGACAAGAAATTATAGCGAAACTTGATCGTACTCAACTTATTAGGATTATTACGAATCTTGTAAAAAATGCTATTCAATCAATTGCCCGTGTACCTAGCCCAATAATACGTATTTGTTTAAACGACGACGAAAACAATATAAATATTACCGTAACTGATAATGGACACGGCATTTCTAAAGAAAATAAACCTAAAATCTTTGAGCCTAAATTCACAACTAAAACTAGTGGAATGGGCTTAGGATTACCAATGATTAAAAATATTATTGAAACATATAAAGGAAGTATTGCGTTTGAATCTGTTGAAGGTTCTGGCACAACATTTAAAGTGATACTGCCTAAATTATAACATTTAAAAACATGCAATACACCAATATTATATCAACCACTGTCAATGGAGTTAATACAATTCTTATTAACAGGCCCAAGAAATTAAACGCGTTAAATAGTGATACGATTAATGAATTACAAATTGCCATGTCTAGGGCAAATGAAGATAAAGATATCAAAATCGTGATACTAAGCGGAAGTGGTGAAAAAGCATTTGTGGCAGGAGCTGATATTAGCGAGTTTGCAGACTTTGATGTTGAAGAAGGTAAATATCTTGCTGCAGATGGACAGCACAAATTATTTGATTTTATTGAAACTCTTTCAATTCCTGTCATTGCTGCGGTCAATGGTTTTGCGCTTGGTGGTGGTCTAGAATTAGCCATGGCTTGTCACTTTAGGATAGCGAGTGATAATGCAAAAATGGGATTGCCAGAAGTGTCTCTCGGTGTCATTCCAGGGTATGGAGGGACACAGCGTTTACCTCAATTAGTTGGCAAGGGTAGAGCAATGGAAATGATCATGACTGCAAATATGATTACTGCTAATGAGGCTAGGGAATATGGCTTAGTGAATTATGTAACTACACAAGAAGATTTGTTATCATTTACAACCAAAATTGCACTGAGAATAATTACTAATTCATCAGTAGCTATCACTGCTGCAATTAAAGCAATTAATGCCAATTTTATGGACGGGATAAATGGTTTTAATATTGAAATTAATGAATTTGGAAATTGTTTTGGCACAAATGATTTTAAGGAAGGGACCCAAGCTTTTCTTCAAAAAAGAAAGGCTAAATTTCCAGGCAATTAAACCTTTTTACGGTCACAAAGTCTAACAAAAAACCTTCAAAAGTTCACATACTTTTAATAAATACGTCTTTATTATTATCCAAATTAATTCATATGACGACTAATAAACTTTTTTTTATAGGATTATTATTTTTTCAAACCTTTGTTAGTTCGGCGCAGTTCCAAGTGACCATCGAGGCCTTCTTGCTAGATAATTCAACAGGATCGCCTTTAGAGTTTGTCAGCGTAGAGTTTTTAAACACATCTTTGAGAACAACTTCGAATGATCAAGGAAAATTCACCTTTCAATTTGAAGAATCTTCAATTGGTAATGAGGATGAATTTAGGTGTACACTTTTAGGATACGAAACAATTACTGTAAAGGCTTCACAATTATTCAAGTCTTTAAAAAATTCCAATAAAATTTATTTAAAGTTGAGTAATCAAAATAATTTGAAAAACAAAGAGACCATTGTTGGTCTTGTGTCAAGTGAATCTCAACCGATTCAAGGTGCGACAGTCAATGTAAAAAATAGTTTTGATGAGGTTGTTACCGATGTGGATGGGAAATATAGTATTCAGGCTAACGAAGGTGATGTAATTGTTGTTAAATTTCTTGGTATGATAACTAAGGAAATACAAGTTTTAAACCAACGAAGTATCGACGTAAAACTTCAGACAGATGGAGAATTGTTGGATGAAGTTCTTTTAGAAGGCCAGAGAGACACTAAAGAAGAGTTAATTCAAACTAGTTTTGGAAAAAGAAGAGAATCATCTATTGGTTATTCTGTCAATACTATTAAGTCTGAAGATATTGGTGTGGCTGCTTTGAGTCTTGCAGATATCATTGTTGGTAGATTTGCTGGAGTTCGTGTTGCAGGCCTAAACGTTGCGTATAATTCACCAAAATTTATAATACGTGGTGGGGGAGGCTCTATTACAAATCCGATTCCTGCAATTTTTGTTGTTGATGGTATGATTTACACTGAAATGCCCAATTTTATTGATGTTCAACAAATAAAAACAATTTCTATTTTAAAATCTATTATAGCTACAAATAGATATGGGACTATAGGTTCAGGAGGAGCTTTTGTTATTGAAATGAAATCTCAGGCAGCCGTAAAGCCTACTTCGATAGTCAATGATTTGTTGGTCAAAGGGAATAATTATGAGGAGAATTTAGAATTCTTTGATTCTTTTGAAGATACACCATCTTATATCAAACATCTTGAGACAGCAAATACTTTTATTGAGGCCAAAAAAATTTATGAATCCCAACAAGATAACGTTGCGAGATTGGGGATTCCCTACCTTCTTGACGTATCCAATTATTTTCGAAGATGGAATAAGAGTTTTGCGAATCAAGTATTAATGACTATTTCTAAGATTGCATATAATAATCCCAAAGCCCTAAAAACATTAGCCTATCAATTAGAGGTAAATGGTGCTGTTGAGAAGGCAAAATTAGTTTATCAGCGAATTGTAGCGTTAAGACCAGAAAGTGCTCAGTCGTACAGAGATTTGGCATTAATTTACCAGTCTACGAAAAATTACAATGAAGCCATGACGTTATATGGAGACATGTTGGGTAATAAAATAGTAGGGGTTGATTTTTCAGGATTAAAAAACACAATTACGAATGAGTTGAAGCATTTTTTAGCTAAACACCGTGATAAAGTGGACTATTCGTTAGTGGCATCAGAGTTTTTAAAAGCAGATTTTAAATACGATATACGCATTGTATTTGATTACAGTGATGCAAACACAGAATTTGAGCTACAGTTTATAAATCCAGACAAGAAATTTTATGTTTGGCCACACACAAGAATTGACAACCTAAAAAGAATGCTAGATGATCTTCAAAAAGGAGTCTCTACAGAGGAATACATAATTGATGATGCTGAATCTGGAGAATGGATTATCAATATTGAATGCTTTACTGACGAGGTCACAACAAATCCATCATATTTAAAATATACTGTTTTTAAGAATTATGGTTTACCCAACGAAACTAAGGAGATCAAAGTTATACAGCTCTATAAGTATCAGCAAAAAGTAACCTTAGATAGGTTTATGTATTAAGAATACGCTAAAAAAGGTGAGCTCAATAAAAAGCTCACCTTTTGATAATGATAATTAATACAATTAAAATTCAAAAAAGGTAGTAAAAGTTCGCCCTTGGGTAGTGCATACAACTTTATATTTACCGTTCACACTTTTGAGAAGGCGATAGACGCGTTGAATATTATTTTTATCCTTAATTTTTTCAGTATGAATTAATTCATGATTCCCTGAATCATAATATATATTTATTTCTAGAGGCTCTAGATTAAGGGCTAGTTTGTTAATTGACACCACGTTTTCTTTGGTTGTTACAATTGGTTTGTAGATTGATCGAGTATTTTCTTTTTTAAAATTAACTTTGGTATTTTGAACAATAAAAGGTATAATTTGAATTTCAAGATCTTTATCTAATTCAAAATAATACCGCCCATTTGGTAACGAGGTTAAATCAAATTCTTTCCGATAAGTGCCAGATTTATCCAGTAATTCTTTGTAGACGATAGTTCCTTCCTCACTTTTAATAATTAATTTTTGACCTTTTTTTACACGGTCGAAATTAATGGAGGTTTTACTTTCATTAGAATCATTTTTATGCACGTTACTATATGCATAGGTAACCATTAAATTAATCATAATGATAACTAGTAAACATTTTTTAAATACTTTTTTCATGACTTGGTTTATTAAAAATTGATGGTACAAATGTATATGGCATTCTAAAAATGAAAAACATCATTTTTGGTATATATGTGTGCTATTTTAACTGTTTATCAAATAATTATTAGCAGTAAAGATAATTTAGAATATAAAATTGTTAAAATTGTATATAAAATTCAATTCATAAAAATTAACTTTGTATTAAATACCGTAAACGTGAACACTAAACCTGTATTTGAGAAAGTTCAGCCAGATTTTGGAAGTAAAATTTTAGTAAAACAACACTCGGAATTACATCCAAATAATAAGGCTTTTTGGCATTTTCACCCTGAAGTTGAATTAGTGTATGTCAATAAAGGCCAAGGGAAACGCCATATAGGCAATCATATTTCATATTTTAATAATAGTCAGTTAATTTTACTTGGGCCTAATTTACCTCATAAAGGTTTTACAGATCGGTTGGTTTCACAAGGGAAAGAAACGTTAATCCAATTTAGACTTGACGTATTGGGGGATATGTTTGTCCAATTACCAGAAATATCCAGACTTTTTGAACTTTCTAAAAATGGGATTCTGTTTCAAAATGACACAAAACGGGATGTTGGTCCTAAAATTGAAAAACTTACTCATTATAATGGTATAGAAAGAATTATAAGACTTCTTGATATCTTGAATGATTTAGCCCGATCTAATGATTATACAATTTTAAATGCAGATGGCTTTGCTTTTGAAACTAAGTATCAGGATCACAATCGAATAAATATTATTTACGAGTATATTAATTTAAATTTTCAGAATAACATTACACTACAAGAGATCGCTAATGAGGTGAGCATGACTGTCCCTGCTTTCTGTAGATATTTTAAAAAAACAACAGGTAAAACTTTTACAAAATTAGTTAATGAGTACCGAGTGGTTCATGCGACTAAATTATTATCTGAGACTCAGAATAGCATTACAGATATTTGCTTTGAATCGGGGTTTAATAATTTTTCACATTTTAATAAACATTTTAAATTAATAACAGGTAAGAGCGCCTCTAATTACAGAAAAGAAATAAAGTTGATCATTCAATAATTAGAGTATTTTATTAAAAAAAGGAGTTTTAATTTTAGTCTTTCCCATGCCACTCAGAATAAAATTGGGCTAAAAATGATTCCATATAGAGATGGCGTTTTTTGGCAATTTCTTTCCCTGTTTCTGTTTTCATGGTTTCCGAAATTTTCAAAAGTTTCTCGTAAAAATGGTTGATTGTTGGCGCAGTAGATGTTTTATATTCCTCACGTGTCATATCCGTTTTAGGCAATATAGATGGGTCGTAAAGCTTTCTATGCTTATATCCACCATAATTAAAGCATCGCGCAATTCCAATAGCACCAATAGCGTCTAGCCTGTCTGCATCTTGAACAACATGAAGCTCATTAGATGTAAATGTGTTGCCTGGCTCTAGCGATTTATTAAATGAAATATTTTCAATGATCTTTAATACATGATCAATAGTTATTTTATCAACGTTATGTTGGTTTAAAAAATGACGCGCTCGTTGCGGGCCAATGGAGTCATCTCCATTGTAAAATTTACTATCAGCAATATCATGAAGAAGTGCCCCCAATTCTACGACTAAGTGATTAACATTTTCTTTTTTTGCAATTAACTTGGCATTGTTGTAAACTCTTAAAATATGAAACCAGTCGTGACCACCTTCAGCATCCTTTAGGGCAGTTTTCACATACTCTTTGGTGATTTCTATGATATCATTATTTGGATTCATGTTGTATGTCATTGATAATAATTTGTTCAACTTTTTTGATAAGTTGTGGTGTATTGAGTTGATCGGTTGTTAGAGGTTTATGTACTTTAAAGAGAATATGCACCCCTAATCCTAGAGGGAATTTGCCATAACGTAATATTTTCCATGAATTATTAATTGTAATAGGAACAACAAGTGCATTAGGCATGTGTGTTATCAGTGTTTGTAGGCCTTTTGTTTTAAATGGTTTCGGATGACCTGTTTTACTTCGGGTTCCTTCTGGAAATATAATAGCTGACCAGTTATTATTTGAAATTTTTTGTGCAAAACCTTTAATTGCTTTTATAGATTTTAATGGCTGCTTTCGGTCAATTAAAACCGAACCACCATGACGTAAATTATAGGACACACTTGGAATACCTTTACCTAATTCTATTTTACTTACAAATTTTGGATGGTATTTACCCATATAATAAAGTAAAGGGGGGATGTCATACATGCTTTGATGGTTCGCTACAATGATGAGTGGTTGATCTGTAGGAATGTTATGGGGGTTTATAAAAGTAAAACGAGTACCAAGAATATTTAAGCACCGCATAAGCCAGAATTGTAAATAAACAACCGTTTTTTTATGTGCGTTATAGCCAATGATGTTGTGGGTAACCCATTGAATTGGATGGAAAATCAGCAAGGTTAATAAAAAGAAAAAAGCATAAACAAGAGATAAAGGGTACGCTAATAATTTCATCATTTTTTGAAATAATAAAACAAATAGTTAGAAAAACTTATCATGGCAATAAATAAGGCTGGTTTGTGGTTAAAATTAGTCAAATAATTATAAAAAAAAACCACGAAAATTTCGCGGTTTCAATTACCTTCATTGTGTTGTTATTAACAGTAGGTGTTATAAGCATCAATTAAGTTTTCAGCTATCAATTGAGCTGGACGGCCTTCGATATGATGACGCTCAAGCATATGCACTAACTCCCCATTTTTAAATAAAGCCATGCATGGTGAACTAGGAGGGAAAGGAACCATGAATTCCCGTGCTTTGTTGGTTGCATCTTTGTCAACACCTGCAAAAACAGTGACTAAATGATCAGGACGATTCGTGTTTTGTAAACTTTCTCTTGCTCCTGGTCTCGCATTGGCAGCTGCACATCCACACACAGAATTAACAACGACCAAGGTAGTCCCTTTCTTTGCCATGGCAGTTTCAACTTCTTCAATATTGTGTAATTCGCTAAACCCCACTTTTGTGAGATCTTCTCGCATTGGTTTTACTAATTCTGCTGGATACATACGTATTGTTTTAAGAAAAATTATTTTGAATTACAAAGATACTATTTGTCTTTAAATTTTTGATATCATCCTCTAACAAATACTATATTTGGGTATAATTAAAATCTATAATTTAATGAGTGTTTCAAAATGGATTGGAGCTTCTTTGGGTTGGACAGTTGGCGGTCCAATTGGTGCAATAGTTGGTCTTGCATTAGCAAGTATCATTGATGGTGTTTCGGGAAACGTTGCTAAATCACCTTACAGTAGTGATAAAAGAGAAACAAGAGGAGGCACAAGTTCTGGAGATTTTGAGCTCAGTTTACTTGTTTTAGCATCTGTGGTAATTAAAGCAGATAATCATCAAGATCAACGTGAGTTGGACTTTGTGCGAAAGCAATTTTCAAAAATGTATGGAAAAAACCGTGCAAATCATGCTTTTAGGTTATTTAAAAACATCAATAAGCAGGAAATTTCAACAAGACAGGTTTGTCTTCAAATAAGACAAATGATGGATCATCCATCAAGGCTTCAACTTCTTCATTTTTTATTTGGTATCGCAAAGGCAGACACTGTTATTGTAGAAAGTGAAATTAATGAAATTCATAAAATATCTCAATATTTAGGGATTAGTAAAAAAGATTTTGATAGTATTAAAGCGATGTTTCATAGTGGTCATGAAAACCCCTATCGTGTTTTAGAAATTTCAAAATCTGCTTCCGTAACTGATATTAAATCTGCTTACAGGAAAATGGCAAAAAAATACCATCCAGATCGTGTGATACATCTAGGAGAGGAGCATCAAAAAGGAGCCGAAGAAAAGTTTCGACGTGTTCAAGAAGCTTATGAATTAATTAAAGCTGAAAAAAGATTTTGACTGGCTTCTGAAATGAAAAATCCTATTTCAAGCTAGCGGTTATTTTTTTCACATATTCGGAGGCTATGGTACTTGCACTTTTTGGATTATCAAGCTGAGAGGTTACTACAGCAATTAATTGATTTTCGCCAGATTCTTTTAAGTTATATATGGTAGTTTCTAAAACATACAATCTAGAGGTGCTGGTTGTGGTTGTTTGAGGAACATAATTTCCGATGGTATGGTATGAAACAGGATTGTAATAATATCCATAAAAACCACCATAGTAACGTGGGTAATATCCATAATAATTACCACCAGCATAATACCCTCCGTCTTGTTGAACCCGGGTACTCTCTTGATAATCTTTCATAACGGTTAAAACCACACCATCAAATCCTTCCGCCTTTAATATTTCTTGAAGTTGTTTTTGGCCTTCTTCAGTTTTTGGAGCGTTGGGCTTAATACTACCAAATTTCGAAAAACTTGCCGTTGCTTTAAACCCATTTTCATTCATTTGTTTTACAATTTCATTTTCAAACGCAATTCGAGCCTGTTGATTGTCTGTTCTAGCAACAACTAAGAAACTGTTTTCTTTAATTTTTGAAATATCATTATTTTTTTTCCAAGAATCAAGTACTTTAACGCTTGAACAGTTTTGAATGGAGATACAAATTAGTAATGTGCATAATAGGGTAGTGAATACTTTCATAATAATCGCAGTTAAAAGAAGATTTAAATATATTTAAATATAAAGTTTTTCTTTTACAGCGCATAATTTTTCACTGATATTAACGATATCAGCACTGAAATATGTAACAATTAAACCTAAATAAATTAAGAAATGACTAGCCTCGAAATAGGAAAAAGTCATCTTTCATGTCTTCAATTTGCGAGTCTTCATTAGTGATAATATAATCAATAGCTTTTGACGTAAACAAGTCTCCTTTTTTAGTTAAAGAAATAATATTCATATCGATGGTTATCATATTATTTTTTAGAGCTAAATTTAAAACTCTCGTAGCCGTTACTTTTTGCCAATTAATGTGTTCGCGTAAATGATTGATATGACGTTCATTGTTGTCTGTATGATTTTTTAAGTGAAGTAAAAATGTAAGAAGGGATACTTCAGTTTGTTGTTGCCGTTCTCGGTACATTACGGCAATTACCCCTTTGGTAGGAGCAAATAAGTAGACAAATAGGAATATTAATCCTAGAACTGTTGTCATTGAGCCGGCAATTGAGGCATCCAACCAATGAGCTAACCAGTATCCGGAAATGGCGCTTGATACACCAATAACAACAGCAAGCACTAACATTTTTTTTAAATTTGTAGTAAGTAAGTAAGCTGTAGCTGCAGGAGCAATCATTAATGCGACTACCAAAATTGCACCAACAGCATCAAATGCTCCAACGGTTGTTACCGAGGACACAGACATTAGACCATAATGGATAATGACAGGTGAAAACCCAAGAGATGAAGCAAGTCCTTTATCGAAGGTGCTAACTTTTAATTCTTTGAAAAAAGTGATTACCAAGGTGATGGTTATTAAAAGAATCGAACCGATAATGTAGAGTGATTTAGGCCCCATATCTACTCCAAAAACAACTAATCTGTCAAAAGGAGCAAAGGCTAATTCTCCCAATAAAACAGCATCAATGTCAAGGTGAACATCATTGGCATTTTTAGCAATTAAAATTACTCCAATACTAAATAATGCTGGAAAAACTAAACCAATCGCGGTGTCTTCTTTTACAAGTTTTGTTTTTTGAATATACTCAACTAATACGACGGTAATTATCCCTGTAAACGCCGCAAGTAAAATTAACAAAGGAGAATTTAAGTTGTGAGTAATGAAAAACCCAATGACAACGCCAGGCAATATAGAATGACTTATAGCATCACTAATCATAGCCATTTTTCTTAAAACTAAAAAAGTTCCCGGAATTGCACAAGCTACCGCTACTAAACTAGCAATAAGTTGTATTTCTATTTGAGCGCTATTCATGACGAGATTGTTGGTTATATAAATTTGAAGCAGTTTTGAAGCCCTCATCAGTTAGACTCCACATATTTCCATGTAATGTCACATAGTTTTTTTTGACTAATTTTTGTAAAGTTTTTCGCGTATAGCCTTGAAAATTATTTAAAATTTTAATCGCATGAGGATGAGAAATATTCTTATGATTTTCAGCGATATGAAACATAAAGGCTAAGGTCTTGTGAAGTTCTAAATCTCGACGATTTTTGATGAATCTAAGTTGCTTAAACAGTAGGCCTCTACTTGGAGAGAATACGAAGGAGAACATAACGAAAACACTAGCAACAAGCACAATTATTGGTCCTGTTGATAGGTTATTTTGACTGGCACTTATAGCTGTCCCAAACACTCCTGATAGAGCACCAAAAAGAGCTGCCAAGAACACCATCGTTGCTAAACTATTGGTCCATTGTCGAGCCGCTGCGGCAGGAGCTAAAAGCATGGCACTCATCAATACCACCCCAACAGTTTGTAGGCCTAAAACAATGGCTAAAACAATAAACGTAGTAATTAAGATATCAATTAACTGTGTATTAAAGCCAAGTGTTTTTGTGTAGTCTTTATCAAAAAGAAGAAGTTTGAATTCCTTCCAAAATAGCATCAAAATAAATAAACATACTCCGGTAGATATTGTCATCATCCAAACATCACTTTCTACAAGAGTTGCTGCTTGACCAAATAAATATTTGTCTAAACCTGCTTGATTTGCATCAGGTTGTTTTTGAATAAAAGTGAGTAATAGCATACCAAATCCAAAGAATAAGGATAAAATTAGACCAAGTGCCGTGTCAGATTTTAAATGAGTTTTGGCAACAATTCCCCTAATCCAAAATGTTCCAATTAAGCCACTGATTAACGCCCCTATTAGCAGAACATTACCATCTTTAATACCAGTAATTAAAAATGCAATCGCAATTCCAGGCAAGGCAGCATGTGAAATAGCATCACCCAGTAAACTTTCCTTCCTAAGGACAGCAAAACTGCCAAGCATACCGGTCACAGCCCCTAGAATTGCAGTACCGAAAGTAATTGTTCGTAGCGTGTAGTCACTAAATACGAGTGAAATATACTCTTGTAAATCCATTACTCTTGAATACTTACTTTATAATTAATGCCATAAGTTTTAGTTAAATTTTCATCATTAAAAATGTCTTTCACTGGTCCTGTTGCAATCTTTTTTACATTTAAAAAGGTGACCCAATCAAAATACTCAGGAACCGTTTGTAAATCGTGATGAACTACGATTACTGTTTTTCCAGCTTTCCGTAATTCTTTTAAAATATTAATGATAGCAATTTCAGTTGTTGCGTCAACACCTTGAAAAGGCTCATCCATAAAATATATGGAGGCATTTTGCACTAAGGCTCTTGCTAAAAATATTCGTTGTTGCTGTCCCCCTGAGAGTTGACTGATTTGTCGATTCTTTAGCGATAGCATCCCAACTTTTTCTAAAGCTTCCAGTGCTGCTTTTTTTTCTTTCTGGCGTGGTCGTTTGATCCATCCTAAGCTTCCGTAGGTCCCCATTAACACAACATCAAGAGCTGTTGTTGGGAAGTCCCAATCTACACTTCCCTTCTGAGGAACATAGGCAACTAACTTTCTTTGTTTGATGTAGGGCTTTCCGTAAATAGAAATACTGCCAGCGATTGGTTTTAGTATTCCTAATATAGACTTAATGAGTGTAGATTTTCCTGCCCCATTTGGACCAACAATGGCCATGAGAACTCCTTCTGGAATTTCTAAATCAATATCCCAAAGAACGGGCTTATAATTATAAGCAACAGTTAAATCATCAACTTTTACAGCTATTTTCTTATTCATTATTGCAATGCATTAACAATGGTATTGACGTTGTGCTCAAACATTCCAATGTAGGTACCTTCAAAAGTGTCTTTATTTCCAAGAGCATCTGAGTACAGCGTTCCTCCAATAATCACGTTATGCCCTTTCGAATTCACTGCCGCTTGAAGCGCTTCAATGGTGCGTCTTGGAACAGAGCTTTCAATGAAAATTGCGTTTACTTGTTTTTCAATAATAAAAGCTGCTAGTTTTTGAACATCCTTGACACCGGCTTCTGTCGCCGTGGACAACCCTTGTAAACCAACAACTTCAAAGCCATAAATCTTACCAAAATAGTTAAAGGCGTCATGCGCAGTAACTAAAACTCTTTTGTCTTCAGAAAGCGTATTTATGGTAGCCCTTATATTTCTTTGGAGATTGTTTAATTTTTCTATGTAAATTATTTTATTCTTCAAAAATACAGCAGCATTTTTAGGATCTTTTTCAGATAGAACTTCCGCTACTTTATGAGCAAATAGTTTAAAATATTCAATATTAAACCAAACATGCGGATCGAAATTAGAGGCAAAATAGTCAGACCCAATTAAAGTGCTTTTGTCAATTTCTTCAGCTAAAGCAACAGGTGTTTTGTTAGACATTTTTTCAAACACCTCAACCAACTTTCCTTCTAGATGTAATCCATTAAAAAAGATGATGTCAGCGTTTACTAATTTAGTAACATCTCCTTCACTTGCCTTGTATAAATGAGGATCAACACCACTCCCCATGAGTCCTTGAACTTTTATGACCTGTCCTCCAATATTTGTGACTAAATCAGTAATCATAGTCGTGGTTGTTACAACGATTAACACATCATTTGTTTCTTTGTTTTGCCCGCAATTGAACATCAGTAAAACGAGAGATATTAAGATACTTTTTTTCATTAATTAGTTCTTTTTTAAAAATCGAAAACTTGCACCTAAACCAATTAAGATATCTTGGCCGCTAGTTAGGCTTGTTCCAAGATAAGTGTCAAGTTGTAAATTATTAGAAATTAAATAAGTGAATCCAGCATCCCAATAATGATTGGCTTTGCTGTCTTCTGGTAAGTCACCATAAAGTTCAACATAAAATCCAAAGCGACTTGTGAGACTGTGCCCATATGCAACGGTGTAAATTCCTGAAACTTCGGGGGAGTCATTACCCCATTCTGCCCCTAGATTATAACCTAAGCTTGATTTATCATTTAGAGTGTGAGAGAGAGAAAATCTGAAATCTACTGCCGTCGATTCTGGTCTAAAATCTTTAGAGGCACTAAATAAAGGAAAAATATGGCCAATGAACGCAATTTCGGGCATTCCATTTTGCTCTTTTGAAACATCAATTTTAACTCCCAATAACAAAGGAGATAATCCGCTAGTGATATTATTTAATTTAAGGTTGTTTTCGGTGGTAATACCTTCTACAAAATCCCAACCAATTCTTAGTTCAAGATTTTCTAAAATTCCATAGCGAATTAAGGTAGTGTTGATTGTGTAATTCTTGAAATTGACATTATTATTTGTAAAGGAATCATAAAAAGCGCCTGTTTCAATTTGAAGAGTTCCCTTTCCAACAGTAGATGATGCTTCCGTAGCATCTGGCCTGTCAGTAATAAGTACATTAGGAATCTCAATTTCTTGACTAAAAGAGTTGTTGAAAACGAGTATCGATACTAATAAAAATAGGTAATTGTTAATTAATTTCATTGACATATATGATGTTTGTAAAATCCTTATTAAGAAGAATGGTATTGCCATTAATTGTTATTTGAGTCATTTTGTTTTTAACGAATTGTTTATTAACGGTTAAACGGTTTCCAAATTTCAATCCATTTTGCGCACAAAAATCAAAAAACTCTTTATCATCACTCATTAATCTAGATATTAAATAGACGTTCCCTTCTTCGGTATTTGATAGTGAAATGGATAAGTCTTTTGTTGTGATTTCACCTTTTGCATTAGGTATTGGATCACCATGGGGATCAAATTTTGGGTTACCTAAGTATGCGCTAATTTTTTCGACTAAAAAATCCGATGTTTCATGCTCTAACAATTCGGCTTCTCTGTGAATATCATGTAAAGACATGTCAAATGTTTTATGTAAAAAAGCCTCCCAAAGACGGTGTTTACGTATGATATTCAAAGCCATTTTTTCACCTTGCTTTGTTAATTTTAGTGGTTGGTACTTTGTGTAGTTTAACAGGTCTTTTAAAGCCAGTTTTTTAGCCATATCAGTGGCTGCAGCATTAGAAATACCTAGTATTTTTGCAATATTACCTGGCTTTGTGTTATTGATGTCATTTTGGTCATTTTTGTAGATAGCTTTAACAAAGTTTTCAATAGCTACAGACATATTTAAGTTATATTAATTTAAAATTTAAGCTTACTTAAATCTTGACAAATGTAATACAAATATTATTGCAAACAAGGCTTTTGATGATTAAATAAAATAGATGATCTAAACATAGGGGTTTTATCAGGGCCTATAAAGTCATGAAGTAGGAGGTATTCACGAAGAATTTTATGGCTATTGATAGGAAAATATCAAGTAATCAGTAATTATTCATCTAGCAATCACAGTTCTTTCCCTTACAACCGGAGGTCTGTTTTTTGCGAGTGTTTCGTGCATATTTATTTACTAAAAAGGCGAGCGCAAAAATTCCGATAATTGCAATACTGATATGTTGAAATAAAGAACTCATTATTTAAGAATTTGAAAAGCAATTAGTGCGATTACATAAGCAATTAAGGACATGGCTAGAAGTTGGATAATTGGCCATTTCCAACTATTAGTTTCTCGTTTAACAATGGCTAGGGTACTCATGCATTGCATTGCAAAGGCATAAAACAGTAATAAAGAAATACCTGAAGCTAGGGTGAATACTTTATCACCATTATCATGGACTTCTTGAGCCATTCTGTTTTTGATTGTTTTATCATTATCCTCTGAGGAGCTTCCAACGCTGTATATGGTTGCAAGGGTTCCTACAAAAACTTCACGAGCTGCAAATGAGGTGATAACACCAATCCCAATTTTCCAATCATAACCTAATGGGCGAATGGCTGGTTCTATTGTTTTACCTAAACGTCCAATGAAGGAATGCTCTAATTTGTAGGCAGCGATTTTGTTGTCTAACACTTCTCCTGTTAAGGCTGGAAATGATTTTTGAATAATAACTTCAGCATCATTGAAGTTTTTACTTGGACCATAAGAAGCTAAAATCCACAAGACAACCGATATAGCTAAAATAATTTTACCAGCCTCTAAAATAAACGTTTTAGTTTTTTCTAAAACAGTTAAAACAACATTCTTTAGTAATGGTATTTTGTAACTAGGCATTTCAATTACAAAAAAAGTTTTGTAATTTGTTTTTAGAATTTTATTTAAGATGTAGGCTGAAAGAACAGCCATGCCAAAGCCAATTAAATACAGCATCATTAAGGTTAGGGCTTGGTAGCTTAATCCTAAAAATCGTCCTTCTGGAATTACTAAGGCAATGATAATTAAGTATACAGGGAGTCTTGCTGAACAAGTAGTAAAGGGGGTTACTAAAATAGTAATTAATCGTTCTTTCCAATTTTCAATATTTCTTGTTGCCATGATTGCAGGAATCGCACAGGCTGTTCCAGAAATTAGCGGGACAACACTTTTTCCACTCAGCCCAAAACGACGCATAACTCTATCCATCAAAAAAACTACGCGACTCATATAGCCACTCTCCTCTAAAACAGATATGAAAAGGAATAAAAAAGCAATTTGTGGAATAAATATTACGATTCCTCCAATGCCAGAAATAATACCTTCTGCAACAAGATTTGTTAGTTTTCCTCCTCCGGGGAATGTTGTTTTAACCCAATCTGCTAATAAAGCAAATGAGCTGTCTATTAAGTCCATAGGAATGGTAGCCCAATCATATATAACTTGAAAAATGGTTAATAAAATCCAAAAGAAAATGACATACCCCCAAATTTTATGAGTAAGTATGTTGTCAAGTTTTGAACGTAAATCAGTCGCTTTTGACTTATCAACTGTTTGACCTACTTTGAGTATTTCATTTATAAATTGATACCGTTTAATGGTTTCTTTTTGCTGAAGTCGCTTTAGTTCACTTTTAGTTTTTGTTTTGAAGCGTGAAACATTAACGGAATTTCTATCAATTTTCCCAAAGTTTGCATCTTGACTAATAACGACCCAGAGCTTATAGAGATCCTGGTTTGGGAATGCTTTTTTTAAGTTGGCAAAATATTCTTCATCTATGGTACTGGTGTCTAGACAAGGCTCGGTAGAGAGTGTTTTGAAATTTTCAATTAGTTTTTTCAAAAATTGAATTCCATCATTTTTTCGAGTACTGACAAGTGCAACTTTTGTCTTTAGTTCATGCTCAAGAATTTCTAGATTTAATGAGATTCCTTTTTTTGGCATTCGATCGGCCATATTAATTACCAAAATTGCAGGAATTTTTAAGTCTTTAATTTGGGTAAAAAGAAGAAGGTTTCTTTTCAAGTTCTCAACATCACTAATTATTAGTGCAACATCTGGGTAATCTTTATCTTTTTTATTTAGTAAAAGTTCAATGACAACATTTTCATCAAGCGAAGAAGCATTTAAACTGTAAGTGCCAGGTAAGTCCAAAATATGTGCTTTTACACCTCTAGACAACTTACAAACACCTTCTTTTTTGTCTACAGTGATACCTGGATAGTTTCCTACTTTTTGATTTAGTCCAGTGAGCGCATTAAAGACAGAAGTTTTTCCAGTATTTGGGTTTCCAATTAAAGCAACCTTTATTTGTTTACTCATTAATCATATCAATTAAAATTAATGCTGCCGTTTCTTTTCGAATGGCTACAAAGCTGTCGTTTATATTTAAGTAAATAGGGTCACGAAAAGGAGCTACTTGGAATAATTGGACCACATTACCTGGTAAGCACCCCATCTCAAGAAGTTTTAACGGAATATCAATTGAAGAACAGTCAGTTATGATTGCTCGCTCTCCTTTCTTTAAATCAGCAATTGTCAAGGACATCCTTATTTAGATTCATTTTAAAGAAGCAAAAATAGTAAAAAGATTAGTCTTTATAGGAAGCTTTTAAGGTTTTTATGTCATCAATTAAACGATCTATTTCATTTAAATCTGTTCCGTCGTAGAAACCTCTTATTTGACGCTCTTTATCTATAAGTATAAAGTTTTCTGTATGAATCATGTCAAAAGGACCACCAGTCCCATTATTATCTTTTACAGCCAGATAAGATTTACGGGCAAGCTCATAAATTTCCTTCTTATTTCCAGTGACTAGATTCCATTTTGATGCAATTACTCCTTTACTTTTGGCATAACGATGTAGTTGTTCAACACTATCAATTTCAGGTGTAACAGAGTGTGATAACATCATAATATCTGGGTCTAGTAGGAATTCCTTTTGTATTTCTGTCATATTTTTTGTCATCACAGGGCAGATCGTTTGACAAGTTGTAAAAAAGAAATCTGCAACATATATTTTGTCACTGTATGTTTCTTGTGTAACGACAGATCCATTTTGATTGACAAGGTTAAAATCTGCAATTCGATGGTATTTTTTTTGATATTGAATAGTGCTATCCACCAATTCCACATTTACTGATGCAGGTTGGTATATAGGCAGTTGCCTGTCAACCTTTAATAAATTGTAAAAAATACTCAATATTACAACAGAAAGAACGGCCAAAATACTACCTAAAATTTTTAATCTTTTAAATAAATTTAACATGATTTTGAGTCTATAAGTATTAAAACCAGAGACAAAAGTACGATAGATTATTGTTCTTTTTATTATTTTTACAATTGAAAGCATAACTATGAAGAGAATTTTAACAGTCGTGATACTTCTAGTATTTTTTAATGTTCACGCACAAGGTTTTGATGCAATCGTAGAAGCGGAGACTAAATCTGCACGACAAAAAGTTAATTTTGTAAAAAATGTTAATACTGAAAATTATGATTTAAAATATCATCGATTATTTTTTGAGATTGACCCAAGTGTTTCTTTTATTGATGGAGAGGTAACATCATATTATGTAGCAAAAGAAGATTTAAGTCAAGTGATTTTTGAGTTAGATAGATCTTTCACCGTTATAAAAGTACTACAGCGCAATGTTAATTTATCTTTCAATCACAACACAGATAATGAAGTAGTCATTACGTTGCCTCAAACTCAAAACACAGGTGTTTTAGATTCACTAACCATTACATATTCTGGAAACCCAAAAGATTCTGGCTTAGACTCATTTGAGCAAAACACTCATAACGGAGCGCCAATTATTTGGACATTGTCCGAGCCCTATGGAGCTATGGGATGGTGGCCTTGCAAACAGGATTTAAACGATAAAATAGATAGTCTCGACGTATTTGTGAAAACTCCACGTTTTAACACAAACAATCAAGAATACTTTTCTGTATCTAATGGAGTAGAACAAAGCCAATTAATAGAGGAAACAAATAAGACAACACATTTTAAACATCGTTATCCTATTCCTGCTTATTTGATTGCTATTGCTGCTACTAATTATGAAACGTATACGCACAGTGTTGATAATAACGGAAATTCTTTTGACATTGTAAATTATGTGTATCCTGAAGATTTAGTCCAAGCTCAAACGGATACACCGATTACTGTAGATATCATGAATTTATTTACTGACCTTTTTGAGGAGTATCCATTTGCTAGTGAAAAGTATGGTCATGCTCAATTTGGTTGGAATGGCGGTATGGAACACACAACCGTATCATTTATGGGAAGTTTTAATCGAAACTTAATTGCTCATGAATTGGCGCATCAATGGTTTGGCAATAAAATTACGTGTGGTAGCTGGAAAGATATTTGGTTAAATGAAGGTTTTGCTACTTATTTATCCGCTTTAGTCGTTGAAAATTTGGATGGTAATGAGGCATTTACAAATTGGAAAGCAAGTAGAAATAATACGATTACGAGTGCCACAACGGGAACCGTATACCTCAGGGATAGTGACACCACGAGTGTTGGACGTATTTTTAGCAGTAGATTGTCATACAGCAAAGGATCAATGGTACTGCATATGTTGAGAAAAAAGCTTGGAGACGACGAGTTTTTTAACGGAATGAAACAGTATTTGTCAGATGCTAATTTTGCTTTTAGTTATGCAAAAACTGAAGATTTCAAATTAAAAATGGAAGTATCAAGCGGGGTTAGTCTTACAGATTTTTTTGATGATTGGATTTATAATGAGGGGTATCCGAGTTACCAAATAGAATGGTCTCTTCCGAGTAGTCAAGTGATTCAATTTAAATTGAATCAACTACAGAGTCACCCTTCAGTAAGTTTTTTTGAACTCCCGGTTAAAGTACGAATTCATGGTACCGGTGGGGAGACACAAGATGAACTATTAAATCACACTTTTGATGGCGAATTATTTGACAGAAATGTGGCGTTTAACGTAGCATCTGTAGAGTTTGACCCGGATGCAGATTTAATTTCAAAAAATAACAATGTTGTTTTGAGCAATCGTATAGATAGAATAGACTTAGAACTTAAATTAATTCCAAATCCAGCGACAACAAGTGTAAGAATTATTAAACCTAATGATGTCATTATTACACAAGTATCACTTTATAATATTACTGGTCAATTGGTAAGTATTTATGAAAATCAAGACGATATAAATATTAGTCATTTATCGTCAGGCCTACATTTTGTGAAGCTAGAAACAGGGTCGGGAACAATTTATAAATCCTTATTAAAGCAATGATGTTCTCTTGGATTTAGTTTTCTATTGTAGTATTAAAGCTTTACTTTTGTGCTTGAAAATTTTTTGACAAAACATACATGGAATTTGTAATCAAAATTTCTCAATTTTTATTGAGTTTATCATTATTAATCGTACTTCACGAATTAGGGCACTTTATCCCTGCAAAATTATTTAAAACGAGAGTAGAAAAGTTCTATTTGTTTTTTGACATTAAATACTCATTATTTAAAAAGAAAATTGGAGAAACAGTCTATGGTATAGGCTGGTTGCCTTTGGGGGGATATGTTAAAATCTCAGGAATGATCGATGAGAGCATGGATAAGGAGCAAATGGCAAAACCTCCAGAGCCATGGGAATTTCGTTCAAAACCATCTTGGCAGCGGCTTATTATTATGCTGGGTGGCGTGACGGTTAATTTTATTTTGGCGGCAATCATTTATGTTTTTTTAGCGTTTGGCTATGGCGATATTGATATCAAAGCAGATAGCATAGAGGATGGTTATTGGATTGAAAACCCATTGCTACAAGAACTAGGCTTTAGAACCGGAGATAAAATTATGGCTATTAATGATCATCAGATTGTTAATTATTCTGATTTAAAAAAATATTTTCTAGAAGCCAAAGTAGTTACATTAGAGAGGCAAGGAGAAATAAAAGAGGTTAATCTACCTGAAGATTTTTTAGGGCAATTAAGCGGAAGTAAGAGTAGAAGTTTCTTCGAATTACGTTATCCATTTATTATTAATATTGTTGCGGATTCATCTTTAAATAAGACCGCAGACTTGAAGAAAGATGATGTTATTATTTCAGTAAATGGCACACCGGTAAAATATTTTGATGAGATTGGGGAAAGACTTGAGCAGTATTCAGGTCAAACGGTGAGTGTAAAATTACTTAGAGAAGAACAGACATTAAGCCGTCAATTACAAGTTGACAATAATGGCAAGCTTGGAATTTTTCCGGGAGGGAATTTAAGTGATATTGAACGCTTAGGGTATTACGATATCATAAAGAAAGAGTATACATTTTTAGAAAGTCTGGGAGTTGGAACTCTAAGATTTAAAAATAAGATTACTGATTATTGGACACAGCTAAAGTTGATTTTTAGTCCTAGTACTGGCGCCTACAAAGGTGTTGGAGGGTTTAAAGCTATTTTTGATATATTTCCAGATACCTGGAGTTGGCCAGACTTTTGGAATTTGACAGCGTTTTTATCCATTATGCTTGGAGTGTTAAATTTATTACCGATTCCTGCTTTGGACGGAGGTCATGTAATGTTTTTGTTATATGAGATGGTTTCTGGAAGAAAACCAAGCGATAAGTTTTTGGAATATGCCCAAACAGTGGGTTTTTTCATACTCATAACTTTAGTTCTTTTTGCTAATGGGAATGATATTTTTAAAGCATTATTTAATTAAAGTATTTTATTAGGGAATGTTGGAGTATTTTAAAAAATATATATATATTTGCCCTCTCAAAACAAGAAAATTCCTCCTTAGCTCAGTTGGTTAGAGCATCTGACTGTTAATCAGAGGGTCCTAAGTTCGAGTCTTAGAGGAGGAGCCATATTAGACAGGAGGTCATTTTTGACCTCCTTTTTATTTTTACTACTTTTTAAAACCTTGATAGCTAACACAATAGACTTAATCTCTGGAGTGAAAATGTGGTTGCAACTCTCAAAATTGAAATTTACCTTTTCTCTTTAAGATGTGCAGCAAATAATTTAAAGTTTTAACAGATGGCTATTTTCTTTGTTCTATTATCATTTAAAGGCGATTTTTTAGAATTATGAAAAATTTAATAATGTTTAAATTTTGAAAAGTTAATTTTGAAAAAAAGAGATGTTATGAATTATAAAAAACAAAATCGTCCTAAATGTGGTTGTGGTAATTCTCAAGACCCGAATGGTTATTGTGACGGATCACATTCAAACAATTAATTGAAACCCTCTACAACAGAGGGTTTTTTACTTTAAGAACCTTATCATTTCATCAGCAATCAGTTTATTGCCTGCATTATTTAAATGGACTCCGTCGTAAGTCAATATTCCTTGAGAAGCATTTGTTGTATTATGTTGAGAAATATAAGTTTTAAATTTTTTTCTTAGGTCTATTAATTCAGTATTAAATTCTAAAGATAAAGTTCTTACCACATCTGAAAAAGCTTCGAGATCTTTATTTATTGCTTCCATAGTTGCAATATTTTGAAAGAGATTCACTAACGTAAATTCTCCGCTATTTTCACCAATCACTGTAGGAGTACATAAAATTATTTTTGCACCTGTAGCTTGCGTATCTTCAATTATTTTTCTTAAACCATTTTTATATAAATCAATATCAGTGCCAGTCCCAACATTATATTTGTGCCAAACATCATTTATTCCAATGTATATGAACACAATATCAGGGCGTAATTCTATCAAATCAGTTTCATATCTTAGTAATAAATCTGACACCTTATCACCGCTGATACCTTTATTGATTAATTCAAGTTTTTGATTAGTGTCTTCTCGCAATAATGTGATAAATCCTTTATAGGTCTCTTCGTCTGTATTGTTTTCTGCAAGTTCAGTAATTGAGTCTCCAAGAAAAACAACCTTAGGTGAGTGATTGCAGGAGGTACAAAAAACAAATAAGATATAAAAACCAAAAATAGTCTTTTTCTTTAAAAAGACTATTGGGATATAGACTCTTCCCAGAATAAAATAAATTAAATTAAAAACACTCAAAATTATCGCGGTAATGACCATGTGATTTAATTTATTTGATTGATTGCCATGTCTCAAAAATAAGTAAATATTGTGATTATTGGCCTTTCTTGACATAATAGGCAAGAAGTAACATTTTAATTATTTGTATTTTAATTGAGAAGTTAATTTATTTAGCATTGATATAAATAAAGGTAAAATAACACTAAATTCAACTAAACGTCAGTTTAATTTAAAAGAAATTAGGGATAAATAATTTTTTTAGTAACTTCAATAGATATTAACCAATTAAATAACACAATGGATTTTAAAAAAACAATTATCAATCTTCTAGTATGCCTTATTTTATCACCGATTATCACTTACATCGTTTTAACTATTGCGCGTTTATCAGGTGCTAATTACGAAATGACTCATGGCGAAACTTGGATTATCTGGATTTTAATGGCGATTTTAATAAAAATGTCAATTGTTGAAAAGGATTAAAATGTTAAAAATTAGTGTATTTTGTCGAAAAAATAAGCTTTTTAACTGATATTATTGAAAAATAAGTCATATTAGTAGTCCCTAACATCAACCTAATAATTTAACAGATTTACCCCAAATCTTCTAACCTACTATGAAAGCAATTCCAACTCTTAACGTCTTATGTCCAGTTATTGGGCATAATTTTGAGATCACTTCAAGTAAAGTTTCCATACAAGATCGTCGTTTCTCATGCAAAACATGTAATGTAGAGACGTCCTCATATATGGAATTTCCGTTTAGTGAGGGAGTATTTAAAAACAGAGAGATTACGTTGTTATTAAGACAATTATTCATGCTCAAGGTTTCATATGCGCAAATTAAATAGGTTGTTTATTATTTAAATTCTTTTTTGGACCTTATCTCATTATTTTACTTACTGTTAATTAGGTTATTCATGCTTATTCGTAATCAAACCAATTACCCCCCCCCTGGTCTAAATAAAAAAATTAAATGGGATGGGCTTCATTTAATGTATATCAAATGAATATTGATGACTTATTGTTAAATCATATTGATATGTTTGGATCATGGGACTCTGTAATCTTTACTGATCAAAAGGGGCATCAAGGTGATATTGTAAAAAACAGGTAGTTTAAGATGGCTTAATAATATCTATAATGTCGATTTAAGCACCAATACTTATGAAATAGATTTGTACAAAATCGCAAAATAAATAATCATGATGACATTAAATTAGAAAAATAGTTTGTAAGACACCTTGTGTCTATTCTTCAGGATACACTGTATATACAGGCTATTTATTCATTTTCCTTACAATTATTTTAGTAATAGTTGAAAAAAGGGCCTGTAAAACAAAAATATCTTAAAAAATCATATGGTTTTTTATTATTTCTTAAATATTAACAGTAATATTCTTATCTTATGCTCAATTATTAACAAAATTAAAACAAATGGAAGGATATTGTGTAAAATGTAAAGCAAAAAGAGAAATTAAAAGTGCTAACGAAGTTACTATGAAGAATGGTAGAAAAGCAATGAAAGGTGAATGCCCAAGTTGTGGTACTGGAATGTTCAGAATATTGGGTAAAGCATAAAGCATTTATTTCTTTATTAAAATTAAAAAGCTTAACAGTTTCTGTTAAGCTTTTTAATTTTAATACAATTCGTATTCTTCATTTATGAATGATATTGTATAAAAATATGTTATTATTCCTATCGTTTTTCTTCGCATCTATGTGTTAATGGGAAGCACTTTAAATAGACTCTTTGTTTACAGAAATTTTAGTGGCGAGAATAATATACATTGGCATATCCTTTGACGGTCTCTTAATGAGACCTTCAAACAGGATTACATGTGTCGACACAAAATATGAGATAGGTATTTGGCAACCATATGGTTATGTATAGATAACGACTGTTGTTATTTAGTTGATTATAATGATTTTAAAATATTTTTTTTCGTGATGCTCATGCTTGTAAGGACTCCAGAAAACAGAGCTCCTCCAACACCAGCAGTGACAATATCTTGTCCAGTTAAATACAATTTTTTAATAGGTGTTTTTGGCTTTAAAAAAGATTGTCTAAATCGAGAAGGGTTATGATTAAGCCCATAAACTTCTCCTTTTTGATAATTAACAAAATGTTGTGTTGTGAGAGGCGTTGAAAGTTCAGAATAGTCTATTTTTCCTTTTGCTTGAGGGATTTGTTTAAATAATTCCTTTAGAAGCCGTTGTGTTAATTCTTCCTTCATTTTTTCATACTCTTGTCCTCTTTTTTTCCATTGTGTTCCTTCCCATTTTTTAAATTGTTCAAATGGCATTAAGGTAATTATATCTATTGAGCTTTTACCGGGATATCTATTTATCCAATCAGGATCCTTAGCAGACGGAAATGACAAATAAATCATTGGGAAAGGTTCTGATAAATCACTTAAATATCTTTTTACACATGTATCGTGATCATACTTTGCTGGATAAATCCAATAATTTGTTTTTGGTAAATTTAACTCTTGAGGAGAACCTTTTAATCCTAAATATAAACTTATATGGGCAACAGAAGGCTCTATTTTCTTCAATTGCCTGTTTAAATGATGTTTGATTCGTATTGCTTTTGGTAAAAGGGAATTATAAGTTGTCATAATTCCTGCATTACTGACAATGTTTGTTGCAGTCATGATGTTCCCATCTTTCATTTTCACTCCTATGGCAACATCATTCTTAACAATAATTTCTTGAACTTCTGCATTTACTAAAATTGTTCCTCCGGCAGCGGCAATAACGGGATCTATCGTTTTTAAAATCTGTGAAGAACCGCCTACTGGGAAACTACCACCATCAAAATAATGTCTCACAACTGAAGCATGCATGGCAAAGCTACTCTGTTTTGGAGGCAATCCATAATCGCCATATTGACCAGTCAGAACTTTTATTAAAGTTTCATTTTTTGTTAATGAACGCACAACTTCATCAGTGGTTTTGTCTGAAAATTTATAAAATGGATTTTGCAGTATTTTCCCAAATAACATACGTATCATTAATGGGGCTGCTTTGCTGATATAATAATTTTTACTGGATTTAACGGCCTTGAAAACTAAGTCCACATAGTCGACAATGGCTTTTTCTTCATCCGGGAAGTAAGTGATTAATTGAGCCTTAAAATTTGAAACCCCTTTAACTAAGTTAAAATGCTTATCTCCAATGACAATGCGATCATAAACTTCTCCCATGTCTGCCCATTTTAAGGCACCATCTGTAACATAGTCAAATAGTTTTTTAAGAATACTATTTTTCCTTTGAACTTCTCCAACATAATGAATACCAACGTCCCATTCATAGCCTTTACGTTTAAATACATGAGTGAATCCCCCAGCAGTATAATGACGCTCTAATACCAGAACTTTGTGGCCTTGTTTTGATAGGATTGCTGCCGTAGATAGACCACCCATCCCAGATCCAATGATTATGGTGTCATAATTTTTATTTAGTTGAGGGCGCTGCTTGTAAGATTGAATCATGATTATTGAACTACTGAAAACACAAAATACAAATAACTTTTTTGAAAATGTTTGTTGTTTAATTTTTTAATAACTTACAGTTGGTAATTTTAAAGTGATGATGATACTTTTAATTTGGATTATTCTAGTAGGACTAGTATTTTTTTTTAGTTATGTTCTCATAAGTGATTATAGAAAACATAGTGATAAACTAGAAGATGTTAGTACTGTAAAAACTGTTATCATAGGATTTGTGGTTAACTTTTTTGATACGCTGGGAATAGGATCATTTGCCCCTCAAACAGCCTTACTCAAGTTCACAAAGCAAACAAACGACCGAATAATTCCAGGAACGTTAAACGTTTCAAATACTATTCCAGTGGTGATTCAAGCACTTATTTTTATTAAAATCATCAAAGTAGAAGCACTTACTTTGTCTTTAATGTTAATTACTGCTACCATAGGTGCAATTTTGGGCGCGGGTATTGTTTCTAAATTACCAGTAAAAAAAATTCAATTAACAATGGGTATTGCTCTAATGATTACTGCTTTTTTTATGTTTCTTGGACAAATGGAATGGATACAAGGTGGTGGTGAAGCGATTGGTTTACGAGGATGGAAGTTAATAATAGCTTTGATAGCAAACTTTTTTCTCGGCGCATTAATGACTGCAGGCATAGGTATGTATGCACCTTGTATGGCATTAATCTATGCCTTGGGTATGTCCCCGCTAGTAGCGTTTCCTATAATGATGGGGTCTTGTGCGTTTTTAATGCCTCCTGCTTCAATAAAATTCATTAAAAAAGGGGCGTATAATAGAAAAGCTTCCATAAGCATGATTATTCCCGGCGTAATTGCCGTATTGCTAGCTGCATTTTTTATTAAATCAATGTCTCTTAATATATTGAAATGGATTGTAATAGGAGTGATTATGTACACTTCATATATCATGTTACGAGCATCAAGTATCTTTGATAATACGTGGTTTTCAAATGGTAATTCTAATTGAACAGGGCCATAATCTACTTTTGAACACTAATCTTTCACAGGAAATTTTAAATAATTATGAAAAATTATTTTCGCATTAAATCAAATCGATGCGTGTATTTTAATGTGACGCTTTGATTGTTGATACCATCGAGATAATCTTCGTCTTTAACCACATTTAAAACAACAAACAATCCAGTGTTTGCATTTTGAAGCCAACCAAACCTTGCATTTACAGAGGTAATATTTGAGATATTATTGTGCTGTACTAGGCTTTGAACAAACATCCGAGGAGTGAAAGAATAGGACAGTCTAGCGCGCCCAACAAATGCAGTAACATCTCCATTTGGTAAATTAAGAATATTATGACTTAAGGTAAATGAAGAATTAAATTTATCACCTATCCTGTAATTTATGGTGCCACTATTTGAAATACGATCTCCTCCGAAATACCCTCCAATAACAGTTCTTGTATTGTAGGATAATTTTTTATTGGGATTTGAAATAAAAATAAGTTGGAGTTCGCTGTGGTCATAGGTGTTGCTAGGTATTTCAACGCCTGAAATACGGAATGGCTCAAAAACACCCTCTGTAGTAAAATTAATGCCTGTATGAATTTCAAACCCACTGGCCCATACCCAATGATTGTCAATATGTAAAAAGCTTGTTACTAACTGATCATTAAAATTCCAATAACCCCGATAAGAAACGTGAGGCCTAATTTCTAATATAGATCCCCAATTTTTAGGTCTTAAAGCACGAAATAATAAAAATTCAGGTTTTTTAAAGGAAGATCGTTGTAAAAATCCAACCTCAGGATTAAAGCCTTCGCCTACCTCTGTGTATCCTGCATTAATATTCCATCCATCCCAATTATAATTCGCTAACAACTTGAAAGCATGGTCTTGCTTATTTGTTCCTGGGGTAATACTTTTGGCGGCAAAACCACTAATTTGTGCTTTTTTACCCAGGCCATACTTCCCATCCATAGCAAATACGCGATTGTAATCATCAGGATTATTACCTAACCCTGAACGATTAATAAAGATGCCTCCCACGGAGGAACGACTGTTTGAAAAGTCATGATTGACACGAGCAACAGAGAAGTTATTCTTCTCAATATTCTCATCAGTAACACCTTCTGTGAACATGGAGAGCAATCCAACATTAGTTTGATTTATTTTACCGGATAAGCGTGCTCCTCCAATGATTGGAACCAAGGCGCCATTATTTCCTATTCCAATACGACGACTAAAAAATAAATCAACTTCTCCAGGGCTTCCTACAGAAAATTGTCCTGCGTTTTCTAAAAAAAAAGGACGTTTTTCTGGAAAAAATAAATTAAATCTGTCGAGATTAACTTGTTGTTCATCAACCTCAACTTGAGCGAAATCAGTGTTGTATGTCAAATCTAACGTTAAACTTGGTGTTAGGCTATATTTTATATCTGCACCAAACTCTAAATTTGTAGTTGTCTTATTTGGATCAATAGCATCATCATTAATTGTTTGCGTTAATGCATAAGGAATTAATTTTAGGTTACCAGGATTTTGGAGCTTTAACCCGTGAATTTTACCTGCCAAGGATAAGCGTTTTATATCAAATCCTAGCGGAAGAGAAGCCCAAAAGGAAGTTTCTGTGTTTTTACTAATATTTCTTTGAAAATTAATACCCCAAGTTTGTTTGTCTCCACTTTTAAATCGAAGCGATCTCAAGGGGATCGCAAATTCAGCACTCCAGCCATAATTACCGGTTTCTGTTTTTACTGACCACGTTGCATCCCAATTAATATTTGTTCCACCAATTACACCCCCCTGCTGTCTATTTGCACTGAAATTTCCTTGCCCTTCATTATCGATTTGTGCATCATATTCCATACCATTGGAATTTGTTCCAAACAAAAATCCATTTTGTAAATCATTATAAGTATCTAAAATGAATAGAAAACTATCTTCGTCGTTTAAATCAGAATCTCTTCTTGAATCAGAGACCACGATGTTTTCAGGGGTAGAATCATAACAAACTACAGCCACGTAAAACGTATTTTTATAAGTAGCAACACGGATTTCAGTTTTTTCGGTGGATGGAACATTAAATTCAGGTTTAATTTGAATCATCTGCGTTATTGGAGAGATTCCTTGCCAAACCTTATCATTTAAAATATTGCCATCAATAATAGGTTCTAAATTTAAATGCGAAATTTGAAAATTTGGTCTATTTAGAGAGGCATTACTTTTTTGTGCTTCAGTCCAGTGTAAAGAAATCCAAAGGACAGACAGTATGATAATTAAATTTTTAAAAGAGAACATTGCTTTGTAATAGTTAGTTTTCGGGTTTTAATAATTGCGATAAAAAGCTAAGAAAATTTTATATTTTAGAATTCCCCTATTTTAATAAATTAGTAACATTAAATAAACACTATCGTGATATAATAAAAATTGTGTTTTTAATAACGTTAACAGGGTTACAATTAGACAATAATTTTTAATAATTATAGTTAATTGATAACATCTTTAAATTTAAGGTTTTTTTAAGGAACAAAAATGTTCAACACCTGCAATATTAACATTCAATTACGATGAAAGTGTTGCATTTTTTATTTATTTGTAATTAAATACCCATTCTATGAACCGTTATTTACTGCTTATTTTGAGCTTAATAAGTTTTTTTTCTCAAGCTCAGATTTTAGACCCTGTCGCTTGGACATATGAGAGTAATAAAATTGGAGACGATGAATTTGAACTTAATTTTATCGCTTCAATAGAAGATGACTGGGCAATTTATTCACACTATCTTGAAGATGGGGGGCCGCTCCCAACAAACTTTGCATTTACTACTAATTCAGATTATGAGTTAGTTGGTCAATTAATTGAACATGATGTTAATAAGGTAACAAAATATGACTCTGTCTTTGATATGGTCGTGACAAAGTTTTATAAAGAGGCGAGGTTTACTCAACGAATAAAATTAGTGTCTAAATCTTCTACCATATCAGGTAATTTGGAATATATGACTTGTGATGATACACAGTGTACTTTTAAGCCAGATAACCCTTTTATGTTTCAGCTATCGTTGGATGGTGAGTTGATAGCAAAAGACACCACTATTAACCAGATGATTGTTGATGATAATGAGATTAATTTGAGTCTTTATGGGCTGCTACCTGCTGAAATGTCTAAGCTCGAAACAGTTTGTCAAAACGACACATTAACACTAGCTGATTCAGAAAATAAAAACTCTTTGTGGGGTATTTTTGGATTAGGTTTTCTTGGCGGATTGCTTGCCTTATTGACGCCTTGTGTCTTCCCAATGATTCCTTTGACTGTTAGTTTTTTCACTAAAAAGAAGACGGAGAGATCCTCAGGTATTTCAAGAGCGATTTTATATGGCTTTTTTATTCTTGCGGTCTATTTAATTTTAAGCATCCCGTTTCATTTAATCGATTCAATCAATCCAGACATTCTTAACGAGATTTCTACGAATGTGACATTAAATATCTTATTTTTTATAATATTTTTATTTTTTGCCTTTTCTTTTTTTGGGTATTACGAGTTGACTTTACCATCAAGTTGGACAAATAAAACCTCTCAAGGAGAGAGTTTAGGAGGTGTCCTAGGAGTATTTTTCATGGCTCTAACATTGGCGATTGTTTCTTTCTCATGTACTGGTCCTATTTTAGGATCCTTGTTAGCTGGATCATTAACGGCTGAAGGGGGTGCTTGGCAATTAACTTTTGGTATGGGTGGATTTGGATTAGCATTAGGGTTGCCTTTTGCGCTGTTTGCTATGTTTCCTAATTTATTGAATACTTTACCAAAATCAGGAGGATGGTTAAATACAACTAAGGTTGTTTTAGGATTTTTAGAATTAGCATTGGCATTTAAGTTTTTATCTAATGCCGATCTTGTAAAGCATTGGGGATTACTAAAAATCGAGATATTTTTAGGAATTTGGATTGTTATATTTTTATGTCTCGCCCTGTATCTTTTTGGCAAAATCAAATTTCCACACGATTCGGTATTAAATAAGTTGTCATTTATTCGATTAGGTTTTGGAATGGTAGTGCTGTTGTTTACCTTTTATCTGTTTTCAGGGTTTCAGATAAATAAAAGCACTAAAACATTTAGTCCACTGACGTTATTAAGTGGTTTAGCTCCACCCGTTGGGTATAGTTTGTTCTACCCCAATGAGTGCCCAAACAACCTGAATTGTTTTAAAGATTTAAAAGAAGGAATTAACTATGCAAAACAAGTTGGTAAGCCTATTATTTTGGATTTTACGGGTTTTGCATGTGTAAATTGCAGAAAAATGGAAGAACATATTTGGCCTGACCCAAAAATTGACGCATTACTTCGTGAAAAATTTGTGCTAATATCTCTGTATGTAGATGATAAAAAAGAATTGCCAAATGACGAACAAATTTTTGTTAATAGGATAAATGGTGGCACTAGACAATTGAAAAACTATGGCCATAAATGGGCACATTTCCAAACGCAGTTCTTTCAGTCAAATTCTCAACCATTTTATGTACTTTTAGATTCAGAAGGGGAGAAATTACTAAACAAACCTGTCGGTTATACACCTGATGTTGAGGAATATGCTTCTTTTTTAGAATGTGGGCTACAGGCCTTTATTTCTGAACATAAAAATGCTTCAATTTTTGAAATAAACTAAGAAATGTTTTGAATAAAATTTAAGACTTTGAGGGTTAAATTTGTAACCTTACATTAAATAACTGATTATTATTAATCAAAAATCGAGAAAATAAATTTATGCTAGATAAAAAACAGCTCAAATATGATAAAGCATATTTAAGGATAGCCGATGAGTGGGGCAAGTTATCGTATTGTAAGCGAAAACAAGTTGGTGCAATCATTGTAAAAGACAGAATGATCATATCTGATGGTTATAACGGAACTCCTTCTGGTTTTGAGAATTTCTGTGAAGATGAAAACGGATATACAAAATGGTATGTTCTGCATGCTGAAGCTAATGCTATTTCAAAGGTTGCATCATCTACGCAATCGTGTCAAGGAGCAACTTTATATATTACCCTATCTCCTTGCAAGGAGTGCAGTAAGTTAATTCATCAATCAGGGATTGTTCGTGTTGTTTACAAAAAGGCTTACAGAGATAATTCAGGAATTGAGTTTTTAGAAAAAGCAGGGATTTCCACGACCATCATTGAAGATTTAAATTAATGTCATCTCAAAAACAATTCTATCCCTTAGTAATCGGTATTGCTATTGCAACAGGTATTTTGATTGGTGACAAACTAAATATGTTGGATACTTCAAGGCCAATGTTTGCCTCTAATTCAAAAAAAGAAAAACTCAATCGTTTAATTGATTTAATTGACCATCAATATGTAGATGAGGTGGATACCGATAGTATTGTTGATGTAACTGTAACAAGTATTTTAAGTAATCTTGATCCTCATTCAACGTATATTCCAAAAGAAGCTTTACAAAAATCAACGGAAAGCATGAAAGGTGATTTTGTTGGGATTGGAGTAAGTTTTTATTCATACAAGGATACGGTAACAGTAATTAGGCCTTTAGAGGGAGGACCCAGCTACAAAAGCGGCATTAAAGCTGGAGATAGAATTATTGAAGCAGATGGTATGCCCATCTTCGGTGAAAACTGGAGTGATGATATGGTAATTAATAAACTTAGAGGAAAAAATCACACGACAGTCGATTTAACAGTCTACAGACCTTCAGAAGACACAATAATAGAATTTAAAATTGACCGAGGCAATGTCCCTATTGTGAGTGTGGATGCTGCTTACATGCTCACAGATGAGTTAGGGTATATCAAAATAAATCGCTTTGCTGAAACCACTTTTAATGAGTTTAAAACAGCCTTGAATATATTACAAGCTAAAGGAATTAGAAAGTTAGTATTAGATTTAAGAAATAATCCAGGAGGCTTTATGCACATAGCAGAACAAATTGCTGACGAATTTTTAGAGGACAATAAATTGATCCTTTTCACTAAAAACAAACAAGGTAAAATAGTAAACAGTTATGCTACTGACAAGGGAGCTTTTGAAAATGGAGAAATTTTTGTGCTCATAAATGAAAATTCTGCTTCAGCTAGCGAAATAATTGCAGGAGCTTTGCAAGATAATGATAAGGGTATCATTGTTGGACGACGTTCGTTTGGTAAAGGATTAATTCAGCGAGAAATGGCTTTAGGTGATGGAACAGCCATACGACTTACCGTGTCGCGATATTATACTCCCACGGGACGCTCTATACAGAGGTCTTATAAAAATGGCAATAAGGATTATTATCACGAATATTATAAACGTAGAACCAATGGAGAATTATCAAATAAAAACAGTATTGAAATTGCAGATTCTTTAAAATTTTTAACTCCCAAAGGGAAAATTGTATATGGTGGAGGAGGTATCATTCCTGATGAATTTGTAGCTACAAATAAAAAAATGGAAAATCAAACAATTGATTTTATTCTGTCGAGTGGTTTCTTGGAGTATTTTATTTTTGAAAAATTAGATAAAGATCGTTCTATACTACAGAACATGGTAAAAGACGATTTTGTTGCAAATTATAAAGTTACAGATAGGCTATTGGAGCAATTTAAAAGCTATTACAATTCAAAATCACGTTATCAATTAACTTTTGCCGCCTACAAAGAAGAAGTGAAGTTGTGTTTGAAAGCAAAATTAGCAGAACAACTTTTTGGAAAAGAAGCATTCACGGAAATAATAAATAACAATGATACGATGCTACTTAAAATTAAGGAATTAATTCAAGAATAATTATTTCTTTTTTTGTTTTATTGTTTTCTCAATTTTTTTAGATGTCCTCAAAATTGCGAGAATGACAATGGTACATAGTCCTGCCATGATTGTTATAATGGCAATAACACTATCTCCTTGAAAAGGTTGATCCCAGTTAATTTGTGTAAAATTATAGCCGATTAATAAAAAGGCAATAACAGTTAGAAAATAGGTGAAATTTTTCATGATCAAATAAATAATTCTTTAATATTATGAGCAAATAGTTTAACTGCAATTGCTAATAAAATCACTCCGAAAACCTTTCTAATAATGCTTATTCCATTTTGTCCAATGACTCGTTCTATTTTTACAGAGGTTTTAAGAACGATATATATGACGATGACATTTAAAATAACCGCAATAATGATGTTTTCTAATTGAAATTCAGCCCTTAAAGAGAGCAAGGTTGTTAGGCTTCCAGGTCCTGCAATTAATGGAAAGGCAAGCGGAAACACACTTGCAGTCACTGCATTATTATCTTCCTCTTTATAAAGAGTTATCCCTAAAATCATTTCAAGAGCAATAAAGAATAATATAAATGCTCCTGCAACGGCAAAGCTATTAACGCCTATGCCAATAAGAGATAAAATATTTTCACCTATAAATAGGAAAACAATTAAAATTATTCCTGCGATAATCGATGCTTTTTCACTTTGAATATGACCTACTTTTTTACGTAAATCAATAATTATAGGAATATTTCCGATGATATCAATAACCGCAAACAATACCATAAAAACTGTAAATATTTCCTTTAGGTTTGGAAGCATATAAAGTGTCTTAAAATTTTTGACAAAATTAATATAATAAAGGTAACTTTCGGTACCATTTAGACCATAACTTTATCTATTTTTGTCTTTAATTTTTAATCCCACGATGTTTCAGTTAGGAAAGACAATAATTTCAGAGGACGTTATTCAAAAGGACTTTGTTTGTAATTTATCTGCATGTAAAGGGGCCTGTTGTATAGATGGTGACGCAGGAGCACCTTTAGAAGAGAGCGAAACAAAGGTTTTAGAAGAAATTTATCCTATTGTGAAATCTTATTTGAGACAAGACGGGATAAAGGCGATTGAGGAACAAGGGAAATTTGTTATGACCGAAGACAGCGAATATGAAACACCACTAATTAATGGTGCAGATTGTGCTTATGTGATTTTTGATGAACATAATAAGGCAATGTGCGCAATTGAGGAGGCCTATAATCAAGGAGATGTATCTTGGAAGAAACCAGTTTCTTGTCATTTATACCCGGTTCGTGTAAAAGATTACAGTGAGTTTTCAGCAGTAAATTATCATCATTGGCACATATGCGATGCTGCCTGTACCCTCGGAGAAGAACTTAAAGTTCCTGTTTTTAAATTCGTTAAAGAAGCTTTAATAAGAAAATTTGGACCTGATTGGTATGATGAGCTTGAAAAAAGAGCACAAGAAATCATGAAAAGTTAAACGGGTATATTCAAAATTATTTTTGTGCCTGAGGCCACATTTTGCTCGTCATACAAGTCTTCTATTTTTAATTCAAATGAACGATTAAAACGTTTTGCAAAAGAAAATAAACGTTCTTTAGTAATTTCGATACCAACAGATCGTCTTTTAAAAGTTTCTTTTAGTTTTCGTTCTTTTGATATTTTTCTACCTACACCATTGTCGGTTATTGAAATACTCACATAATCTGGGATTGTATTTTTAATATCAATGATGATTTTTTTATCACTTAATTTTGATGATAATCCGTGCCATAAAGAGTTTTCAATAAAGGGTTGTAATATAAGTGAAGGAACCCTAATTTTTTTTGAATCGATGTCGTCAGCAACATTGATTTTAAAATCTATTTCATTTGAGAAACGCATATTTTCAATAGTCATATAAGTGGTCATGGTTTCTAATTCTTCTGCGAGTGATATGTCTTTTTTATTGGAGGTGTCTAAGATTTTACGAATTAATTTTGCGAATTTATTTAAATAGTAAACAGCATTTTCTATTTCGTTACCTATAATGTACTGTTTGATTGAGTTCAGTGAATTAAATATAAAATGAGGATTCATTTGACTTTTTAACATGTTTTGTTCTAAAGCCAATATTTTTTTCTCTTGATTTGATTGTTGTTGTCTGTGAAAAATAAACAATAAAACGGTAATTAGTAAAACAGCAATTACCGAAAGAAGTACAGTCAGCGCAACATTTGTTTGTGTAGAAGCACTAAGAACTTCTTTGCTTTCTAATTCCTTAACTAGATTTAGTTTAGTTTCATTTTCATACTTTAATAGTAGACCATTTAAATAAGAAACGTTGCGTTTATCAGATACCCTATGCTTTAGACTATCTGCAGTTTTATATAATCTTAGAGCAGCTTCAAAGTTTTTTTCACTTTGGTAGATATCAGAAAGCACCTTAATCGCGTTGATTTTGTTTTCAAACATCCTGACCTCCACACTTTCTGTTTCCTCTTCCGACATTTTAATACCTTTTAAAATATTGGTTTTGGCTAAATTTATTTGTCCTGTAAAAGATTGGGATTTTCCTAGATTCATATAAATATCTGCAATGTGCAATTTATCGTCGGTTTTTTCAGCACGTTTAGCAGCATCTTTTAGGATGACAATAGCCTCTTTGTACATCCCCTTGGCCATGTATAATTCTCCTATACAACTGTATATAATCGCTTTCCCTAATTCTGATTCAAAGGCGTTTTCATAAATAAAAGCAGCTTTATTATAATCAATTAAAGCTTCGTTTAAAAGACCTAATTGCTCTTTTGCATAAGCTAATTCTTGGTAGTTAATAGCTAAGAAAAAATGATTTTCTTGTTCTTTATTTATTTGAATAGCCTTATTAAATGCTATTATCGCTAAATCATATTGTCTTAAGGAAGTCAAGATTTCACCCATATTTTTATGGGCGTTAGCAATTATTTTTTTTAATTTAAAGTTATCCCCTGGTTCTTTTTCAGTTAAGTCAATGGTTTTGTTGAGATAATTTAAAGAAGGCCCAACTAAATCAAGTTTTTTGTAAGCTAGTCCAAGTTTATTATAAATACGGGCACGTAAATAAAGCTCATTAGTTTCTATCAGTAGCTTTTCAGCTTGTTTCAAAAAATAAATTTCTTGGACATGTTGAGTGTTTTCATCATTAACTCTTGCGAGATTTGTGAGGGCATAAATATTTCCAATTAAGAAGTTTTCTTGGCCCATTCTTTTACTTAAACTCTTCATTTTGGTACTGTCAGACGCATAATTATCAAATGCATATTTGAGTTCCTTTAGCTGAGAAGAGTCATCTAGACGTTTAATTCTATCAATAGAAATAGTATCTAAAATATTTTCAAAAGTATTTTGTGAGTAACTACAAGCAATTCCCGAAAAAATAAGGCAAAAGATGTATGAAAAAATGGTTTTATTAAAGATGAAGCCAACCTTATGTTTTAAATCTTTCAAGCTATTAAAATTTATCTAAAAATTCTGATTTTCTTTGACGAGCTACTGGAATTTTGTGATTAGATTCCATAATTAAATAACGCTCTGTTTTTAAAAACTCCTTAATCTTATTAAGGTTAACAATAAAAGAGTTGTGCGTTCTAAAAAAACTATTCTTTGGTAAAATTGCATTAATATCTTTTAATTTTTTTGTAATGACTTTTTTCTGATTATTTTTTAAAAATATCGTGCTGTAATTTCCATCAGATTGTACAAATAGAATATCGTCAATGTTAATAAAAATGAGTTTACCATCTGAATTGATAGTCACTTTTTCTTGTGAACCATTTCCTTTGAAGTTAAGCAACAATTCTTCAAATTTGTCTATCGACATGGGCTTAGAATTATATTTCTTTACTTTTTTAATTGTTTCACACAAGTCATCAGAATCTATTGGTTTTAGCAAATAGTCAACCGCTTCGTTTTTTAATGCCTCAATGGCGTACTCATCATATGCGGTTGTAATGACAATCGGAAAATTCCTGATTTCTAATTCACGTATAAACTGAAACCCATCCATGGTAGGCATTTGAATGTCTAAAAACAAGCAGTCTGGAATGTTTGTTTTGAGGTATTCAAGTGCTTTTTCTGGTTGGTCAAATGATTCCAGTACCTCGATATCTTGTTTACAATGATTTAATTCCCACGATAAGCTTTCTATGGCTTTTTTTTCATCGTCAACTATAACTGCTTTTATCATATCTTAATCAAGGTTTGGTAAGTGTTCTTTTAAATATCCTTTAATATTACAAATATATCCATTAAAATTTTACATTGACCTACCAAATATACAGGATACTGTACTAGACATACATTATAAGTGACGTAATGACTTGATTTTTGTCATATTTGAGCAGAAAATACTGTAATTGGTTTTATCAATCAAAAGTGTGTCTAGGGAACCACTTTAAATTATAGTTAAATAGATGTTTCAAATTTTTTTAAACATCTATTTATTTCTGAAAATAACTATCATTCTATAATTATAGTTTTAGTTAGTTTAGTTAATTATTAGGGAAAAGTGAGAATGCTACATTCTCACTTTTTATTTTTTAAAATTCTTCAGATTTTTTGGATATTATTAATTTTTTCAAAACCCCTTCAAGCCTTGTGCCTATTGGGTTCTTAAATTTTATCATTTTTTAATATATTGATTTTAAGTGTTTTAGAAAAAAAATGAAACATATCGATTGTAGGAAAAAAACCACTCCTTGTTAAAAACTTGTTAACAATGTTTATAAAATTAACTTTCATTATCGTCTGTATTTTTGAATCTTTGTTAGTCCGAAATTGCATTAAAGCACCCGTTAAAAAAGAACCCACATTATGTCAAACCAACTTGAACCAATTTTAGCCGAAAACAAAGATCGTTTTGTTATTTTTCCAATCCAACATCATGATTTATGGGAATGGTACAAGAAATCAGAAGCAAGCTTTTGGACTGCTGAAGAAATTGACTTGCATCAAGATTTAACAGACTGGGCTACAAAACTTAATGACGATGAGCGTTATTTTATTAAACATATTTTAGCATTTTTTGCGGCTAGTGATGGTATTGTTAATGAAAACTTAGCTGAGAATTTTGTTAATGAGGTTCAGTACAGTGAAGCTAAATTTTTCTATGGTTTTCAAATCATGATGGAGAATATTCATAGTGAGACATATTCATTATTAATTGACACTTATGTCAAAGATGAAGTTGAAAAAGACAGACTGTTTAACGCCATAGAAAATTTTCCTGCCATTAAAAAGAAAGCTGATTGGGCTCTCAAATGGATAGACTCTCCAAGTTTTGCGGAAAGACTGATTGCTTTTGCGGCTGTAGAAGGTATTTTCTTTTCAGGTGCGTTTTGTTCAATTTTTTGGCTTAAAAAACGTGGATTAATGCCAGGTTTAACTTTTTCAAATGAGCTTATTTCAAGAGATGAAGGTGTACATTGTGATTTTGCTGTTCACTTACACAATAAACACCTAATCAATAAGGTTCCTAAAGAGCGAATAAAAGAAATTATTACTAACGCCTTGGATATTGAGCGCGAATTTATCACGGAGTCTTTACCCGCAAGTTTGATAGGAATGAACTCAAAATTAATGGCTCAATATCTTGAGTTTGTAACCGACAGACTTCTCCATGAATTAGATTGTGAGAAGGTTTACAATACTGCAAATCCGTTTGATTTCATGGATATGATATCACTTCAAGGGAAAACCAATTTCTTTGAAAAGCGTGTGTCAGAGTATCAAAAAGCAGGAGTTTTAAATAAAGAGGAGGAAAAAGATAAATTTACTTTTGATGCAGATTTTTAAGATGCTCAAAGCTAGGAAGCTCTTATCCCAAGAGTAATTCTTTTAACGAATAGTCACGGATTACCTAATAAATTTAAAATGTAAGTTACGCATGTTTGCTATCTTACATTAACTAACTAATTTTTTCTGGATTGGAGTATTCAGAAGACCCTAAAAACTAAAAAATATATGTATGTTGTAAAAAGAGACGGAAAGAAAGAATTGATGATGTTTGACAAGATTACCGCAAGAGTAAGGAAATTATGTTACGGTTTAAATGAGCTAGTAGATCCATTAAAAGTCGCCATGAGGGTCATTGAAGGTTTGTATGATGGAGTAACAACCAGCGAACTTGACAACCTTGCAGCAGAAATCGCAGCTACCATGACCACCGCACATCCTGACTATGCTCGTTTAGCAGCTAGAATTTCTGTATCTAATTTGCATAAGAACACTAAGAAATCATTTAGTGATGTCATGGAAGATTTGTACACCTATGTCAATCCAAGAACAGGTAAAAAAGCACCATTACTTTCTGACGAAGTTTACACTGTTATTATGGATAATAAAGAGAAGTTAGACTCCACAATTATCTATAACCGTGACTTTGGATATGATTATTTTGGTTTTAAAACGCTTGAGCGTTCGTATCTATTGAAACTAAATGGTCAAATTGCTGAACGTCCTCAGCACATGCTGATGAGAGTGTCAATTGGAATTCACTTAAATGATTTAGACGCGGCTATAGAAACCTATGAGCTCATGTCTAAAAAATATTTTACACACGCAACTCCAACCTTATTTAATTCAGGAACACCCAAGCCACAAATGTCGTCTTGTTTTTTGTTAACTATGAAAGACGATAGTATTGATGGTATATATGATACATTAAAGCAAACTGCTAAAATTTCACAATCAGCTGGAGGGATTGGACTGGCTATACATAACATCCGTGCAACAGGTAGTTACATAGCTGGCACTAATGGTACGTCAAACGGTATTGTACCTATGTTACAAGTATTTAATGATACGGCTCGTTACGTCGACCAAGGGGGTGGAAAACGCAAGGGGAGTTTCGCAATTTATATTGAGACATGGCACGCGGATATTTTTGATTTTTTAGATCTAAAAAAGAATCATGGAAAAGAAGAAATGCGTGCTAGAGATTTGTTTTATGCTATGTGGATTTCAGATTTATTTATGAAGCGTGTACAAGAAGATGGTGAATGGACGTTGATGTGTCCAAACGAGTGTCCTGGATTACCAGAAACTCACAGTGAAGAATTTGAGGCATTATATTTAAAATACGAGGCTGCAGGAAAAGGAAGAAAAACTATAAAAGCCAGAGAGCTTTGGGAAAAAATAATGGAATCTCAGATAGAAACAGGGACTCCGTATATGCTTTATAAAGATGCTGCAAATCGAAAGTCTAATCAAAAAAATCTAGGAACTATCCGTTCGTCTAATTTGTGTACTGAAATTTTGGAGTATACATCACCTGATGAAATAGCAGTATGTAATTTAGCATCGATAGCTTTACCAATGTTCATCAAGAATGGTGAGTTTGATCACAAAGAATTGTATAGAATTACTAAGAGAGTTACCAAAAATTTAAATAAGGTAATTGATAGAAATTATTATCCCGTAAAAGAGGCTGAGAACTCAAATTTCAGACATCGTCCTATTGGATTGGGGGTTCAAGGATTAGCAGATACATTTATTAAATTACGCTTACCTTTTACATGTGATGAAGCTAAAAAGTTAAATCAAGAAATTTTTGAAACCCTTTATTTTGCAGCTGTTACTGCGAGTATGGAGGAAGCAAAAGTAGACGGCCCTTACCAAACCTATGATGGTTCTCCAATATCTAATGGTGAATTCCAATACAATCTTTGGAATATAAAAGATGATGATTTGAGCGGTCGTTGGGATTGGGGTAAACTTCGAAAACAAGTCCTAAAAAATGGCGTGAGAAACTCTCTGTTAGTCGCCCCTATGCCAACGGCTAGCACATCACAAATATTAGGGAATAATGAGTGTTTTGAGCCTTACACCTCAAATATTTACACACGTCGTGTGTTGTCTGGTGAATTCATTGTAGTAAATAAGCATTTATTAGAGGACCTTGTCGAATTAGGCCTTTGGAATGAAAGTTTAAAACAAGACATCATGAGAGCGAATGGTTCGGTACAGCACATTGATGAAATTCCAAAAGATATCAAGGAACTCTACAGAACTGTCTGGGAACTGAGCATGAAGGATATTATCGATATGTCCCGTCATCGTGGCTATTTTATTGATCAATCACAGTCATTGAATTTATTTATGGAAGGAGCTACCATGGCAAAGCTAACCTCAATGCATTTTTACGCATGGAAAAGTGGTTTAAAAACAGGAATGTATTATTTACGTACAAAGAGTGCTGTTGACGCAATCAAGTTTACTTTAGACACCAAGAAAAAAGAACAACCAGTTGCCGAGGTAGCTGATGTTGTTGAGGTTTCTCAAATGGATGCAAGTATTGTTGAACAGCAAAAAGAGAAAGCAGCAAAAACTGCAGTAAAATTTGCAAAAGAAACCACTGAAGTTCAGCCGATGTCTCCTGAGGAAATGAAAGCACTTATTGCTCAGGCGAAAGAAGCGGAAGGAGATGATTGCCTTATGTGTGGGTCTTGAAAATTTCAATTATTAATAAAAGGCGCCAATACTTTGGCGTCTTTTTTATTTTAGGATATCGGTCCCTAAATACAGGTCATCTTTGTTGTAAAACCAAGCTCTATTCTTTGGCATTTTGATGCCATTTATCACCGTTTCACCCGATAATAAAATATATTCCCCACTAGTTTCTATTTCATTTCCGTTTACGTCAGTTTTAAAAAATTGGTAGATTTCCATAGCATAGGTTTCTGGATTAATATAAACATACCAGTTATCAGACCCAACAGATTCATCATAGGAGATACGTAATACTAAGTAGGTCTTTCCTTGAAAAACTTTACGTTCAACGCTATTTGATAGTCTTGCTCCTAAGTCCTTTAATTTCATTGGTAATCCATACAAGTAGGTATAATAATTTTTATACATGTTTGCTCTTTCACAATTTAAATTATGTTTAATTGCATCTTCTTTTGAAAATTCATTACTGCCATTTAAAGCACTCAAGCAAGCTGATTCAGTAATAGTATACTCGATGGCAATTGAGTCTCTTATAGCCTTAAGATAAAATGTGTTGTCAATTTTATTTATAATAATGTCACTTTCCCTATGCGAGTTATTTGGTGTTTTCATGGTGACATGGAATGTTGAATTAAACCTATTCCATTGATTATCTGGATCGTGGTAATTGATTGTTTTTTCAAGGAGCTGTTCAGGGCTCATTTGATGATTACAAGAGATTAAAAAGGTTGTGATGAAACTTAAGATTACAATGAATTTCATATTCTTTTATTTTTAAGATAATCTAATGTAAGAGTTTTTTGATTGAAGCGAAGTTCAAAAGTATTTATTCATGGCACCTTAGCAGTGTCAACACAGTAGATAACAATAAAAGCACCTAATTAGTAGATGCTTTTATTGTTATCTCAGTCGGATTATTGTTTTTTTAATTTGCTTAATCACTGGTAGTATTAGGTAATCTTGCAGGAGTAATCGAACCATCATGAGAACTGTGATATTCTTCTAGTAAATTCATTGTTGCAGTTAGCAAATCTTTTGTTTCCAATAATAATCCAAAGTATAGTGTTGTATTTTTAGGGCTTGATTCCTCTGTTCTAGTTCGAGCCACTTGTTTGACTATTTTATCGGTAACTAAATCAAATACTTCTTTTTTGCGGGCAATGATAGCATCGATTTGTTCAAAAGAACGCGAATCAAACGCTGTTTTGGTGTCATTAAAAAGCAACTCAAGGGCATCATCAACCTCTTTCAACTCTTTAATTTGTGAAAATTTAAGCTTCTTATGATTATTATTAACGTGTTTATGGCTTGTCTTTGATATAAAATCTAAAGATTGTGTCATGTCTTGTAAGTACCCTAATATATTTATGTAGAAACTACTTGCTCTTAAACTTGTTTCATCTAAATTTTTAATAAAGTAAAAAATATTATCCCTTAAATTATCAACTTCCTCTGCAAGTTTAGCAATCTGTTTCTTATTCTTTTTAAGTAACGATAAATCTTGTTTTGCCAGCCCCTTGACGGCATTAGTATAAATACGATTCCCTCTTTTTACTACATTTGATATGTTACTTGCACTTTCGTGAATTACTCCTTGAACAGAACGACTTCCTGTGGTTTTCAAACTATCTTCAGCTTTATTTTCTTGTGTTTTTTTATTGTGCACAATTGAACTTCTGATTAACAAACCAAAGGCAATTACCAATAAAATTGGAAACATGACTTCCAAATTTAAATTTAACAAATACGCAACTAGTGCAGCGGCACTAAAGGCACTAAAGGCTGTAAAGAACCAGCCACCAATGACATTTAAAACACCTGCTACTCTGTAAACAGCGCTTTCTGCTCCCCAAGCTCGATCGGCCAAAGACGTTCCCATTGCGACCATAAAAGTGACATAGGTTGTCGATAAAGGCAACTTATACGAGGTTGCAATAGAAATTAAGACTGCTGCAACCATCAAATTGACCGCTGCCCTCACCATATCAAAGGCAGGTTGATCTTTTTCCTCTGATTTGGTAAGTGTAACTACCGGAGTTTCAAATTGTTTTTCAATTGTTGCTTGCCATGATTCTGGTAACATATAAGATGATATCTGTGACATAAGCATGGCTGTTCTTACAAAACCTCTTGATAAAAAATTAGGTTGGAAACGTTCTTGTGTTTCTCCTTGGCTCGAAAGATCAAGTGATGTCTTTACAACATTTTTAGCCTTAGTTGAGAACCATAAAGTTAACACCATTATCATTCCAGCCCCAAACAATAACCAATTATTGGTTGGCACTTTGGCAGCTAATACATCCATTGGGAACTGTGTTGCTGAAATACCTGATGCCGTCCATTCTTGAAAGGCATTGTAAGCAGCGACAGGAACACCTATGAAATTAACCAAGTCATTACCGGCAAAGGCTAAAGCTAAAGCAAAAGTACCAACAATGATAATAAGTTTGTAAATATTAGTTTTAAATAAAGCGATCATTAAATAAGACAGTAATGACCAAAATATTGAACTCACAAGAACAATAGACAGTACTTGATTTTCTAAAAAATCTTTCATTGTTCCTCCTCCTAGAATGTCAAAGGATTCTTTGGCATAAGAAGTCCCTTTTAAACCTTTCATAAAAATAAAGTAAGTGATAGCGGTTAGTGCAAACCCACCAAATAATGCTCCAACCCAATATGCTTTTTTCTCAAAATTATACGATAATAACAATCGTGAAAACCATTGAACTAGTGCACCTATCGAAAATGCAACAATCACTGATAATAATATTCCAAAAATAATCTGTGAAGCTTTAGAGGTATTAATGTATGTAATAAGATCCTCAAAACTTCCGCCAGAGGCATAAATTTTAATAAGTGCTATGGCCACAGCAGCACCTAATAACTCAAAAACAATAGAGACTGTTGTAGATGTGGGCATTCCAACTGAATTAAAAAAGTCAAGCAATAAGATGTCAGTAATCATGACAGCCATGAAAATGATCATGATTTCATTAAACATGAATTCTCCAGGATTAAAAATCCCTTTTCTTGCAACTTCCATCATTCCACTTGAAAAAATGGCCCCAACAGCGACCCCAATACTGGCAACTATCATTATAGTTTTAAAAGAAATCGCTTTCGACCCAATTGCTGAATTTAAAAAATTAACTGCATCATTACTGACTCCAACAACTAAATCTGCAATAGCTAAAATTGCTAGAGCAATAATCATGTATAAGTAAATATTTTCCATAGATTTTTGTTCAAATATCCTAACTTATTTTGTTGGATATGTTAATTTAATATTATGTTTTAAAAATGTATATCAACTTGCAAGCGGTACATAACCTCATTGTTACCACCGTCTAAATTTAAATAACTTAAATCTGTTTGCACTTTAAGGCTATGACCAACAACAAACTTAGAAAGACCCAAGGTATACTGACTTTCCGGATTTTTGCTTGTAATTTGTTTATCTAATGTTATACATGTATATCGAGCAGATAATTCCCAATTATTTTGCATTAGATATCCTGATTGTAAGTTTAAACCTTTACCAACTTGAACAACATCATTTGTTAAACTACCATCTGAATTTTTGGCAAATGGATCTTTTGCATCTCTATCGGCATATTCAGCCATAAATGAGAACCCTTTGTATTTAAACATGGCATCAATAAACAACGTGTTTATGTTAGTTTCATAAAAGCCTGTGTCTGTTACCATATATGAACCTTGATTACTTCTCGTTTTTACGGCATTATTATTATGATCATAAGAAACTCCAAAAGCTAATTTTGCCTGTTCTTCTCTTTTTAAATCAGAACCTTTATAGTCACCCTTGCTTTGAAAACTACCAAAAGGGAGTAACTCAATACGTCCAGTATATTGATGTCCACCAAGATTTCCAGTGGTAATATTTCTACCTTCTCCTTGTGCAAAAGAAAAAATTTCTTTGACTATGAACTTATCGGTTAATAGAAAAGAGTGACGCAGCTGCATACCCATGTCTCGATCTATATTAAATCGACTATTAAGTAAAGAGCGGTCCACTTGCTGAAGATTAGCTGATGAAATTACACGTTCTCTGTTTCCTGGTAATTTTGTCTGTCCAAACCAAAGTTCAAAGTTTTGATAGAAGTTCCATTTTAGTACAGCATCTAAAATATACTTTGGAGCATCATTTGTAAATGCTGATGCTTTTCCAATATCTCGATTGGATAGACCTAGTTCAATTTTATATTTTAATTTAGGACTAACTGCATAACCATCAAATTTAAGTCGAGCACGTCTTATTAACATGTTTGTTTCAGGAGACTCACTTTCTGCCATGTTAGAGACAGCAAGTATTTGCATTCTAGTTCCAATTTTCATGGTCCAAGAGCTATCTTGACCTACGAGATTGAACAAGCCTTTTCCAAATTTGGGAGTATTAGTTTGCTGCGCGTTTAAGTGTAAGATCGGCAAAAAGCAAACGATGATAAAAAGATTCTTTAGTTTCATGATTAGTACTAGTTTTTGTCGGTGCAAATAACTAACCCTAATGTTATCTAAAGGTTACGTGAATATTAATGTTTGAATAAAAAAAGACCGCCTTGGCCAAAGGCAGCCATTAGAATTCTCAATAAAATAGTCGACAAAAACTAATAAATTATCTGAAATACTAATTTCAGTCTTAAGACCAATACAAATATCCCACACTTTGTATTATCAATTGTAAACCTATCATTAACAAATCATTAAACTAAGTTTTTGTTTTGCTTTTAATTTTTTTTCATTTTTGATGATGTTAAGTTAATGTTATGTAATTATTGTGCCAATGTTAACTTATTTTTATATTTGTTTGTCGGCAAATTAATTAAAACACAATGCATTATGAAAAAAAGTATTTTATTGTTAGGACTTTTAGTCGTTGTAGCCTCAACTTTTGGGCAAGCTGATATGAATGTAAAAATTGAAAAAAAAGGTGACATTACTGAAGCTACTTACTACTATCAAGATGGAACAGTACAACAAATGGGAACATTCAATTCTGAGGGAAAGTTACATGGAACCTGGACTAGTTTTGATGTTGATGGTAAAAAGCTAATGATTGGAAATTATGAAAACAACATAAAAGTTGGCAAGTGGTTTTTTTGGACTGATGAAAAACTCAAAGAAGTTGATTATTTAGATTCAAGAATTGTAGGCGTGAGTGAATGGAATGATAAAACAAAAGTAGCTGTAAGAAACAAGAAGTAAACTTTAAAAATAGTAAAGTAAAAAAGCTCTTAGTTTATCTAAGAGCTTTTTTTATATCCTATATTAAAACTTAAAAGTGTAACCTAACGAAAATTCTGTGCCAGGACTTCTAAGCGAAAATATTTGATCTTGAGTTCCGTAGGATTGGTATGCACTTTCTCTATCGCTTCCAAGTATGTTGGATACTTTTAAATCGATAAAAGAACGTTTATTCTCACCAAATGATTTGTTTAGCGTAAAATTTAAACTTTCAAAAGGTTTTGTATAAACATCTGGCACAAGACCAATACCCACAACTTCAAGGGTTTCTCCTTGTACATTAAAAAATAAACTAGTTTGTAGCCCAATGTCAGAATTATTATAGTCCAAACCAAAGTTAAGTAAGAATGGTGCCTGACCTTGTAAATTTCTTTCTCTGTCAATGCGCTCTCCATTTCTTGCAGCTAAACGTCTACTTTTAAATTCATCGTCTGACATGGTAAGTTCAGATTTTATAAAAGACACATTTGCATTAAATTTTAAGTTATTTAAACCTTCAGAAATAAACCCTAAACGTTGCCTAACCTCGAGCTCAACGCCATACACTTTAGCATTACCTAAATTATCTACTGTTAGTTGAGTAGGTGCTTGCAAAAAGAACGCTTGCTCAATAGGATCTTTAAAATCTTTATAAAATCCACTTACCGCAAACATTTGTCCAACCTCACCAAAACGCTCGTATCTCAAATCAAAATTGTTCACATAAGTTGGTGTTAAATTTATACTACCAATAAATAGCCTGTTGGTAATTGGGTCAAAAATCTGTGCTACTGAAGCTTCCTTAAACGATGGCCTTGCTGTTGTTCTAGAATATGACGATCTAAGGTTGGTGTTATCTGTTAATTCGTATATAAGATTGGCAGACGGAAAGAGATCAAACGCATCTAATATTGATTCATTATCATAAACTGACGAATTGTTTTGACCAGTGTAGTATGAGTTGAAAAATTCGGATCTTACACCAAATACAGTTATTAATTTTTCTGATAAATTAAATTCAGCTGAGAAATAAGTAGCACCAATAATTTGTTCACCTTCATATGCATCATTAGGGTTAAATTGATCACCAAATACGAGGTGTGTTCCAGAATCAGTTGTTGGATTCCAAAGGTTTTCTGAAGCAAGTAAATTATCAACATTACCATCGGCAATAAATGAATCGTCACCACTGATATTAAAGGTAAAATCATCAATACTAAAGTCTCTAAACTTATAAGTGTATGCTCCACCAAATTTTAATTTAGTTGGCTTACCAAACAGCTTGACTGTTTTATCTAAGTCAATTTTTACCACCCAGTTTTCTTCAACAAGATTTCTCCAAAGTTGGATTGGGAAAGTTGATGCAGAAGGGCTAATAAAAAAATCACCTTCACCAGATTGTTGAAGAGGCGTAATACGGTGATCCTTGTCCATAACTTTTGAAAATGTAGGAGAGAATTTCCATTCTAAATTCAATGCATTTTCGTCATCGCTAAAACGATGGTCACCACTTATTAATAAGTTGGTTACAGAACGTTCGGTATACGCTAGTGCATTCTTGGTTAAAGGTTCTAAACCGCCACCAACACCATCTTGAGAAATAACTTGATCAAAAGAGCCAGCAGTGGATTCTCCATTTTGAATGTGCAGTAAGTTAGCTTTAAACTTTGATTTATCGGTTTTGTATGTTAAGCCAAGCATTCCATTTAAGACAACATTATTAATGCCTTCAGAGCCATTGGATTTTAGCGCAAAACTCAAGTCGTTTACAGAGGAGTCAGAGCTATTCTTTACAAAAGCACCATCTTGTCTGTTTTCGTAAAAGGTAGTTTGGTTGTTATATGATAATGATGCTTGATAACCAATCTTATCACCTCCAATATCGTATTGATTTCCAAGCGTAAAACCAAAGTCAAAATTTGCATTACTTGTTTCTTGCTTAGCTTGTAACTCTTTTTGAAAACGATTGGTTAAAGTGGTTAAAAGTAATTTGTTTTCAAAAGTACCCGGAATAGGTTGATATCTATGGATTGGCAAATCTCTTGTGCCATCATCATATCCAAAGACATCTGTGTCACTCCCTGTATAAGTTAAATACTTGTCATTGAAATGCATATCTGGATTATAACCTGTTCCTAATGAAAACGTGTATTCAGGTTTTGTTGGAAAGTCTTTTGTGACAATATCAACAATTCCTCCAGTAAAGTCAGCTGGATACTCAGCTGAAGCAGATTTTAATATTATAACATTATCCAAGATATTGGTTGGAAATAAATCCATTTGAATCGTGTTTCTGTCAGGATCTAGTCCAGGAATATCAATTCCGTTTAAAATAGACTTTGTATAACGGTCTCCCAACCCTCTTACATAGACATATTTACCTCCTTCAATTGAAACTCCTGGAATATTTTTCACAGCACTAGCAAGATTGCTAGCTCCAGTGTTTTTAATTGCTTGAGCAGACAAACCATCTAACACAACAACTGATTTTTTCTGCATATTCAGAATCGCATTTTCTGTATTTCGTTTTATAGAAGTTGTGATTACTACGGCTTCTAGTGAGTTTGTAGTTAAAGTTACATCTAAAGGCGTTACTTCGCCTTCTTTAATAACAACATCGCTGATTTCTTGAGTAGTATAGCCAACAAATGAAAATACTATGGTATAGGTGCTTGGTTCTAATTCCAATTGGTATTTACCATCAAAATCAGATGTTGTTCCGATTGTTGTACCTTTTACTAAAATGTTTGCAAAGGCCATAGGCTCTATAAACTCACCATCTATAATATTTCCTGCTAAAGTACCAGTTTGAGCACTAGTAAATCCGAAGGTTAAGAGCAATAGAATTAAGAATGAGTATATCTTTTTTTTCATAATGAATTAATTATGTAAACTCATATTACTCGCTAACAATTTTAATTAGTAGTAAGAGTTTAGTCTATATATGTATAAACTTGTTTAACAATTATTGTCAATGTTTAGCAGTGTTGAAATCATTAAAAATTTAAACTACCAGCATCATTCGAATAAGTCCAAGATAAACTTGAAGTATTAGCGCCAACGGTATTTTCACCTTCTGTGATTGCTGAAGCAGTAATGCCAAAATCTGTTACTGATACATTATCCGCCTTGTTAACGAAAAGACTTGTTACATCGGTTACTCCTTCCGGTAAAACTAACTCCCAAGTACCAAATATTAATTGCCCATCGTTGTAGTTTGTTGCTACGCCATCATTGTCAAGTTCGACGTCTGATGAAGCTTTAAAGCCGTAAGCATATATGTTGTTAGTAGTTCCTGTAGCACCACTTCTGTAATCAGCATACTCACCATTTTCTGTTGTTGTATTCCCAATAATAGTAGCATTTTGTAAAGTAAATGATCCAGTTGCTGAACCTTCAGGACCATCAATTTCAAAAGCGTGATCAGAGAAATCTCCTAATATGACTAAAGCATTGTCAATAGTTCCAGAATAGGCTTGATCTATATCAAGGGCATCATCACCTTGAGCCCAAACTAATAAGTTTGAAGCGTTTACAGTTCCACCAAAAAATTCAATTCCGTCATCAACATTTGCAACAACTTCAATGTTGTTTATGATAGTTCCGTTACCAACACCACCTAATGTCAAACCATTGATTTCGTTTCCTTCACCAATAAGAGCACCACCATGACGAATCGAGATGTATGACACGACACCTGAGTTGTCTTCTGGGTCAGTACCTCCATATAATCCGAAGGTGTCATCTGCAGGGATTCCCTCAATTTGAGCTTCAACAATATCTCCTGAGAAAGAACAAGGAGCATTTCCTAAAATAATTAATCCACCCCAAAGGCCTCTGTCATTTTCATCTAAGTTTGTTCCAGCCGTTTCTCCGATTTCAATATTATCTGTTGAAGAAGTAAAGATAATTGGTTGTGAAGGTGTACCCACAGCATTTATTTTGGACCCTCTTGCAATAATTAGTGCTGAAGCTAAGGATCCAGTTCCTGGCGTTCCTTGAATAATGGTTCCTGCTTCAATGGTAAGTGTTGTGCCAGCATCTACAACAACTTTTTGATTAAGTTTATATATATTGTCATTAGTCCAAGTAGTGTTTTCAGTTATCGCACCTGTCACGTTCACAACGGTAGTTCCACTTCCAGTTTCACCGCCATTTTGGATAATTGTTGTTTCTTCAATAATAATTGGTGTGTCATCATCTTTAAAGCACCCAGTTAATATTACAGTACTTGCTAGTAAACTTGATAATAATAATTTTTTCATTGTATTCGATTTTAAAAATATTTCTAGGCACAAAGAAACTTATGTAGTGTAAACTCTTAGTTAACTACAGATTAAACCTCCGTAATATTAGTGTTATGGAAATGTTACGAAACGTCATATTATTTTGAGACACTAAACAATTATTTAATATTGAATTTTTTATCTTGCGTTTAATTATTTTTTTATGAACTGGGAACAACTACTCTCATTAAAACGTTATGGAGACACCAATAAGAGGCTAAGAATAGAGCAGGATGAAACACGTTTAGGTTTTGAAGTAGATTACGACAGGATTATTTTTTCATCAGAATTTAGAAGTTTACAAAATAAAACACAGGTAATTCCTTTATCTGATACAGATTTTGTTCACACGAGATTAACCCATAGTCTTGAGGTGAGTGTTGTTGGGCGTTCTTTGGGAAGACAAGTTGGTGTAAAACTATTGGAAAAGCATCCTCATTTGTCTAAGGCCCTTGGATACAAAGCAAATGATTTTGGTGCGATTGTCGCTGCTGCTGCGCTTTCACATGATATTGGTAATCCTCCGTTTGGACATTCTGGTGAAAAGGCGATTGGTCACTTTTTTCAAGTTGGTGATGGGAAAATTTTTGCCAATAAATTAAAACCTAAAGAGTACCAAGATTTATGTGATTTTGAAGGAAATGCAAATGGATTTAAAATACTTACTCAAGATAGAGAAGGTAGAGAAGGAGGCTTGAGACTGAGCTATGCTACACTAGGGGCATTTATGAAGTACCCAAAAGAGTCGCTTCCAAAAAAACCATCGTCACATATTGCCGATAAAAAATATGGAGTATTTCAAAGTGATAAGAATGCATTTTTAGAAGTTGCTGCTGAATTGCATCTTACAGAAAACAGTATTGACAATGAAATTCGATTTTTCAGACATCCTTTAGCTTTTTTAGTTGAGGCAGCCGATGATATTTGCTATACGATTATAGATTTTGAAGATGGTATAAATTTAAGCTTAATTCCAGAAGAGTTTGCCTTAGAATATCTTATAAATCTGGTAAGGGACAGTATCAATATTCAAAAATACAATGCTTTAAAGAGTACCCAAGATCGCATAAGTTATCTCAGGGCCCTCGCAATAAATACTTTAATTTCTGAAGCTGTTGATATTTTTATGAAAAATGAGCAAAGTATTTTAAAAGGGGATTTTAATAGAGCTCTTTTGGATAAAAGTAAATATGAAGCTCAAATAAATGATATTATAAAGGTGAGTGTTAGAAATGTTTATCAATCAAAGGAGGTTGTTGATAAAGAAATTTCTGGGTTTGAAGTATTAAACACATTATTGAAAACATATTGTGATGCAGTTAATAATTCTTATGATAATAATGCTTCAAATTACGATAAGTTAATCTTGCAAACCTTGCCTGAAACAATCACTTTTTTAGATGATAGTTTGTATGTGAGGCTTATAAATATTTGTCATTATATTGCTTTATTGTCGGACAGACAAGCAATTATACAGTACAAAAAAATTAAAGGATTGTCCATTAACTAATATGTTAAATAGACGTATTTAAAATTGAAAAACACTTAAAAATTTAAGATCATGAATACAAACTTCAAAATAATAGTATATGTGTGTTTTATTCTTGCTGTGTTAGGTTACATCTACTATCCGCAAGTACCACTGTCAAATGTAAAAACTGCTCCAACTGATATTTCGGTAAGTTTAAATAAGAAGAGTCAGGAAATTCGCAGTCTATTTGCTGAAGAGAGAAAACAGCATGAATTTGATATGCAAAAAAATCCTTTAACCGGTAAAATCCCAAAAGAGGAAAAAGAAAAAGAATACATAAATGCGTTGGACGCTAGAGATCAAGCTTACAGCAGGCTGACATCTAGTGTATATACATCACGTGGTCCAACAAATCTTGGAGGAAGAACAAGAGCAGTAGTCGTTGACCTCTCAGATCTTACAAGTAATACTATCGTTGCAGGTGGTGTGAGTAGCGGCGTATTTAAAACAATAAATGGCGGGGTAAGTTGGTCTAAAGTGTCAGCGAATGATGAAATACATAATGTCACTTGTATTGCACAAGATCCTCGTCCTGGCTTTCAAAATATATGGTATTACGGTACAGGAGAGTGGTCAGGAAATAGTGCAAGTCTTGGAGATGCGTATAGAGGGTTAGGGATATGGAAATCTATGGATAATGGAGATAATTGGACTCAAATACCTGGTACAGATTCAACCTTTGAATCCTTTGACAGCTATTTAGATTACATTATGGCATTGGAGGTGAGTCCTATTAACGGAGATTTACTTATTGCAGCCACTGGAAAAATATATAGATATGATGGAGTAACTCTTGGTATTGAATTAGAAGAATCAGGGGGAGGTACTGGATGGACTGATGTTGTTATCAATAGTGCAGGGACTGTTTATGCTTCAATAGAAGGAACTGCCTCTGAGAATGGTGTTTGGACGTCTCCAACAGGGAATGGTTCTTGGACACGAATAGCTGAAAATGGTTCCCCAGTAAATTTTAATTCGACAGGAAGAGCGGTTTTAGGGATGGCGCCTTCTAATGATAATGTCATTTACACCCTTTTTACAAATGGAGATTCAGGAAATATTGAAGCGGATCTTTGGCAGTATAATTCAGGAACAGATGTATGGGTAGACTATTCGTCTAAGCTTCCTGATGAACCGGGGGGAGATTTGTCCGGAAACGATCCATTTGCAGTCCAGGGAGGATATGATTTGGTAGTTTCTGTAAAACCTGATAATGAAAACTTTGTTGTTATAGGTGGAACCAATGTTTACAAGATAGAGGATATTGTAAATGATGTGATGTTTAGCAGAATAGGCGGTTATAGCAGTAATGTAAGTTATGGGCTGTATAATGTTGGAGGAGTTGATCATCATCCTGATGTTCATGCCCTAAAGTTTGATCCAAATAACAATAATATCATGTTTAGTGGGACTGATGGAGGGGTGCACAAAACTTTGGATATTTCTTCTGGATCAGTCACATGGGCTAGTTTAAATAACAATTACCAAACATATCAGTTTTATCATGTAGCTATGGACCCAACCACTGGAAGTAACGGTATTATAGGTGGAGCACAGGATAATGGAACAAAAACAGGAGGAACTGATTTGGGGAACCTTGATAACACGTCAATGACCTCTTACTACGGGGGAGACGGTGTTGCGGTTGGTTTTGCAAAAAGAAATGGAGGTACAAGTAATCAATATTATTATGGTTCTCAAAGAGGTAGAGCAAGAACAAATTATGGCGGGTTTAGAAATATAAATCCAGTCCCAAATGGCTCATCATTAAACGGATTTGTTACCTACTTTTATTTAGATCCTGATAATAATGATCATCTCTATTTTGCCGGTAACACCTCTCAGGCAGGATACAGTGATTTTTACCGGACTTCTAACGCAGCAACAATAACAACAGCCATAGACGCTTCTAATTGGATCGATATGGGGGATCTTCCTTCGGGGGCAAATATTGGAGCAATGGCAACATCAAGAGGGGTCTATTCTTCTTCTAGTTATTTGATGATTGGGGGGACTAATGGCGACGTTTATCGTTTAGATGACCCTCAAAACAAGTCAGATCTTTCGACTGCAGTTACAATGTCATTACCAGGTTCAACGTCAGGCACTTACGTAAGTGGGATTAGTATTCATCCAACAAACCCTGACATAGCGATGGTCGTCTTAGCGAATTATGGGGTTACAAGTATTTATATTTCTTCAAATGCAAGATCCGGTGTCCCATCTTGGACCTTAGCTGAGAGAAACCTGTCGTCTCATTCCATTAGGTCTGCAGCGATTGCTGAGGTTGGAGCTGAGACTATTTATTTCGTAGGAACTGCCCGAGGCTTGTATTCATCCGCTGATCCATTAAATGTTGACTGGGATTTAGAAGGGGTAAATGAAATTGGTTTAGCGGTAGTGAGTGGTTTGGTATATCGCCCGTCTGATAACAAGATGCTTATCGGAACACATGGTAATGGCGCTTGGGAAACTACGGTTCAAAATACAACACTTTCTATTACCAATAATGCTGGGTTAAATACAAAGATTCAATTATACCCTAATCCAACGCGTGACGAAATAAATGTAAAGAACTTAAGCTTGCTTAACAATACCTCATTCAAAATTTTTAATGTATTAGGAAAAATGATGTCTTCAGGAATTTTGACCAAAAATAAATTAGATGTATCCCAATTTAATTCTGGGATATATTTCATGACGATTGTTACCAATGATGTGGTTGAAACAGTCAAATTTATCAAGAAGTAACTTGACAAAATCGAAACAGCACAATGAATTATTTTTGTCATTAATAAATTGTAAATACGTAATTCATCGAAAATATTTGCTTTTTATCGATATTTGTAATATGTTTACTGCCTAAATTGTGTAAATAAATTTATGAAATGAAAAAAAACCTATTGACTGCCATAGCCGTGTTTTTATTTACATTTGTAATACTACTTGTAGTAAATGAAGTTCCTGATGACAATAATGAATTGGCACACTCAAGTTATATTGTTTCTGAAAACTAAGTAGTTGTATTTAATATCTTGTTAATCTTATTTCTAATGCTTGTTGAATCAAGACCTATTTGCTCTTGAAGTTGTACTGTGGTCCCTTGCTGCATAAATGTGTCAGGAATCCCCAACACCTTAATGTCATTTTTATAATTATGTTCGGAGGCAAACTCCAAAATAGCACTTCCAAACCCACCTTTGACACAATTGTCTTCAACGGTCATAAGGTGTTTATATTCACGAAATATCATATGTAGTAACGTTGCGTCCAATGGCTTGATAAATTTCAAGTCATAATGAGAAACATTTAAATTGAGTGTGGCTCTTATAATATTTTCGGCAATGGTCCCCACACTTAGAATTGCCAGTTGTGTTCCTTTTTTTAGTTGCGCTCCTTTACCAATAGTTAATTTCTGAAAGGGTTGTTCCCAATCTGTTGTAGTTCCTTTGCCTCTTGGATACCTTATTACGATTGGGTTATTTAATCCTAATTGAGCTGTAAACATAATATTCCTTAAATCAATTTCGTTTCTAGGAGCAAAAATTATGAGATTCGGAATACACCTTAAAAAAGTGATGTCAAAAACACCATGGTGCGTTGCACCATCTTCACCTACAAGACCACTTCTATCTAAACAAAAAATAACAGGAAGATTTTGTAAAGCCACATCATGTATCACCTGATCGTAAGCACGTTGTAAAAACGTAGAGTAAATATTGCAGAAAGGAATTAACCCCTGAGTGGCCATTCCCGCGGCTAAAGTAACAGCATGTTGCTCAGCAATACCAACATCGTAGGCTCTCTCTGGAATTAGTTCCATCATGTATTTCAAAGAACTTCCAGTAGGCATGGCAGGTGTAATCCCCACAATCTTGTTATTTATTTTTGCAAGTTCCACGATAGTGCGTCCAAAGACATCTTGATATTTTGGAGGAGAAACCTTATTATTATTAATGAGTTCACCTGTTACAGCATTAAATTTTCCAGGAGCATGATAAATAACTTGATGATCCTCAGCTTGTTTTAAACCTTTTCCTTTTTTTGTAACAACATGGAGTAACTTTGGTCCTTTGATTGTTTTTAAGCGGTTCAGCTCTGAAATTAGATTAACAATATCGTGACCGTCAATAGGACCCGAATAATTAAAATTTAAAGCTTCAAAAATATTATCTTGTTTCTGCATGCCTTGTTTTACACTTGTAAGATATTCTTTCAAAGCTCCAACACTTGGATCAATACCAATAGCATTATCATTGAGAATAATTAAAAGATTAGCTTTTGATACCCCAGCGTGATTGAGACCTTCAAAAGCCATACCACTAGCAATGGATGCATCTCCAATTACGGCTATATGATTCTTACTTTCACCTTTTAAGGAGCTTGCCATTGCCATCCCCAAAGCTGCAGATATTGAGGTTGAGGAGTGACCAACGCCAAAAGCATCGTATTTGTTTTCATCTCTTTTTGGAAAACCGCTGATGCCATGCAGTTGCCTGTTGGTGTTGAAAATATTTTTTCGTTCGGTTAAAATCTTATGTCCGTAAGCTTGATGACCAACATCCCATATGAGTAAATCATCTGGGGTGTTAAACACATAGTGAATTGCAATAGTCAATTCTATAACCCCTAAGCTTGCTCCCAAATGTCCCTCCTTTGTAGCGACGATGTTTATGATAAATTCACGCAATTCTTGCGCAAGTTGAGGTAAGTCTTGTTTTTTTAATAATCTTAACTCTTTAGGAGAGTAGATCTCGTCTAATAATTTTTTCATGGGTCTACAAATGTACAAGATGAAATTGTATTTTTACGCATATGAATAAGTCTTTTGATGATATTTACTTTATGAAAAAAGCACTTGAGGAGGCCGAATGTGCACTAAAAAGAGGAGAGGTGCCTGTGGGTGCAATTGTGGTTATTCAAGACAGAGTTATTGCACGTGCTCATAATCTTACAGAAACATTAAATGACGTAACTGCACACGCTGAGATGCAAGCCATTACCGCTGCTGCCAATTATTTAGGAGGGAAATATTTAAAAAACTGCACCTTATACGTGACTTTAGAGCCTTGCCAAATGTGTGCTGGTGCTTTGTACTGGGCACAAATCTCTAAAATTGTTTATGCCACAAGAGATGAAAATCGTGGTTGTATTAACCTAAAAACGCGCTTGCATCCAAAAACTAATATGATTGGTGGTGTTCTTGCTTCTGAAGCTGCTGCGTTACTTAAGGAGTTTTTTATGAGAAAACGAAATTTAAGCTAAGGAATTACTTATTTTGATTTCTCATTTTGTCGATATTATCCTTGGTAATCATATAATCTTCAACTTTTTTGTCTTTCCAACGATGATAAGAGAACAACGGGAACACTACAAAAAACAGTAATACAACTCCTCCGCCGATTAATTTTTCAGAGAAAATCTCATGTGAAAGGTAGCCCCAAACAATAAAACTTACGGAAATTATGAAGAAAAACCAGATAAAATATTTCATTTTAATTCCTGAACTATATTTATGATGTAAAATTAATTAATTCTCGACGATATGCCGTCAATAGTTTTGACTTTGACACAAAACCATGATAAGTGCCATTTTTTAAAACCGGTAAGTTCCAAGCACCTGAATTTTGAAACTTACGCATCACTTGTTGCATCGTGTCTTTTTCATAAATAATGATGTCAAGAGGGTTTCGCATGAATGTTTCAACAGAGGTGGTTTCGTGTAAGCTTTGGTCAAACATAACATCTCGTATACTATCTAGTGACACAATTCCTACTAGATTGATTTTGGCGTCTACAACAGGGAACAAATTCCTACTTGATTTCGAAACTCCTTTATGAAGCATGTCTCCTAAACTCATTTCTGGATTTAATAGTATAAAATCACATTCAATTACTGCATCTATCTTCATTAAAGTTAAAATACTTTGGTCTTTATTATGAGTCAATAATTGTCCTTTTTCTGCTAATTCCTTGGTGTAAATAGTATGCTCTAAACTGTTTTTTGTGATTAAAAATGACATAGAAACTGTTATCATTAGAGGTATAAATAGCTCGTAGCTTCCTGTGATTTCAGCAATTAAAAAAATAGCAGTTAAAGGCGCATGTAAAACACCCGCTATTAAGCCTGCCATCCCTAATAATGTAAAATTTGCTTCTGATACGGACAGATTGATTCCAAGATTATTGATAACTTTAGCAATGACATTGCCAAGGGCACTACCCATTACCAAGGTGGGAATAATAATTCCTCCAGTGCCTCCTGCTGCAAAGGTAGTTGTCATTGCGATAGATTTAAAAACAGTAATGATTAGCAAAAGCGCAATAACAACCCAAGGGTTATCAAGAGAGTAATTGAAAGGCGTTTGTCCAATGGCAGCAATATGATTTCCTGATAATAAATCATTTATAAAACTAAATCCCTCTCCGTATAGTGAAGGAATGAAGTATAACATGATACCAATAGCCAAACCCCCGACAATGAGTTTTTTTAATCTGTTATTAAAGCGATCAAAAAATTTAAAAATAGTAAAATATATTTTTGAGAAATATACTGAAGCAATCCCTGTTCCAACACCTAGACAAATGTAAAAAAGAGTATCGCGGACATGATAAACTTCTGCTAATTGAAATTTGAAAAGAATCTCATTCCCAACAAAAAAATAGGAAGTAATAATTGAGGTGAGGGATGCTATCAGTAATGGTAATAATGAGGCAAAGGTAAGATCAAGGCTAAAAACCTCAATCGCAAAAATAATTGCAGCAATAGGTGATTTGAAGCTTGTTGCAATCACTCCAGCAGCTGCACACCCGATGAGAAGCGTTTGTGTTTTCCTATTGATATGTAATAATGTTCCAATACTAGAACTCGCCGCGGAAGCAGAAAAAATGGCAGGACTTAACAATCCAACAGAACCACCAAAACCTACGGTGAGTGGCGCAGTGATTAGTGGTAAAACTATTTTATTTGAAGCCAACTTCCCCTCTTTTTTAGATAAGGCAAAAAGTATTGAGGGAATCGCTGCCTCTAAAGGTTTTTTTGAAATGCGATTGACAAACAAGTAGCTCAAGGTCAAGCCTATTACTGGAAGAATGAAATACGTTTTATTTTGAGAAAAAATAACACTTAATTCAAGTAACCACGAAATTCCAAACGTTAAATTCTTTAACAAGACCGAAATTAGTCCAGCAACAAGCCCAACAATACCACTTAAAATTAAAATAAAGTTTCGTTGTGAAACGTGTTTGTACTTCCAAATGAGAAATCGTTTGAACATTGATTGTTTCTCCATTGAGTAAATGTAATAAAAACCACTTTTCTAAATAATGGCTACTTAAAGATTTTGGACTACAAATCTAATTTTAAATACAGTTCTTTGAGTTGCTCTTTATCTAATGAAGATGGCGCATCAATCATGACATCACGTCCAGAATTGTTTTTAGGAAATGCAATGAAATCACGAATCGTTTCTTGACCACCTAAAATTGCCACTAATCTATCAAGACCAAATGCCAATCCACCATGAGGTGGTGCTCCGTACTGAAATGCATCCATTAAAAACCCAAATTGTGCCTTCGCCTCTTCAGGAGTAAATCCTAAATAATCAAACATTATTGCCTGTGTTTCTTTGTCGTGAATTCGAATTGAGCCACCACCAATTTCATTGCCGTTTAAGACCAAATCGTAAGCATTGGCTTTTACTGAACTAGGATTGGTTTTTAATAATTCCAATTGCCCAGGCTTGGGAGATGTAAAAGGGTGGTGCATGGCATGGTATCGCTGCGCGTCCTCATCCCACTCTAACAAGGGAAAGTCAAGAACCCATAATGGTGCAAATTCATTGGGTTTCCGTAGACCTAGATGTTCAGCTATTTCCATTCTTAGCGCACTAAGTTGTGTTCTTACTTTTGCAGAGATTCCCGAAAGCACACATATTAAATCACCTTTTTTTGCTCCGGTAATTTCAGCCCACTTTGAAAAGTCATCATGAGCATAAAACTTGTCCACAGAAGATTTAAATGTTCCATCTTCATTGCAACGCACATAAACCATTCCTTGTGCTCCAATTTGAGGTCTTTTTAACCACTTGATTAGCTTGTCAATATCCTTTCTTGAGAATGAATTACCATTTGGTACTGCGATACCGACCACCAATTCAGCACTGTTGAAAACATTAAATTCTTTATGTTGAGAAACGTGATTCAATTCTCCAAATTGCATTCCAAAGCGAATATCTGGTTTATCATTCCCGTATAAGCGTATGGCATCATCATATAGTATTCTTGGAAACTTTTCTACTTCTGCGCCATTTATTTTCTTTAGTAAATGACGTGTAAGTCCTTCAAAAGCATCCAGGATGTCTTCCTGCTCGATGAAAGACATTTCACAATCTATCTGAGTGAATTCAGGCTGTCTATCTGCTCTCAAATCTTCATCTCTAAAGCACTTAACTATTTGAAAATATTTGTCTAATCCACCAACCATCAATAATTGTTTGAATGTTTGGGGTGACTGCGGAAGCGCATAAAATTGTCCTTCATTCATTCTACTTGGTACTACAAAATCTCTTGCACCTTCTGGAGTTGATTTAATTAAGTATGGTGTTTCAACTTCAATGAATCCTTCTTTAGTTAAATAATTTCGAACTTCTTGAGTGACCTTGTGTCTAAATATAAGATTGTCTTTGACTGGATTACGACGTATATCAAGGTAGCGATATTTCATTCTTAATTCCTCTCCTCCATCTGTCTCATCTTCAATGGTAAAAGGGGGAATATTTGCTTTATTTAAAATGGTAAGCTGAGAAACTAAAATTTCAATTTCTCCTGTGATCATATTTGGATTTTTGGCAGCACGCTCAATAACGGTCCCATGGATTTGAATAACAAATTCACGTCCTAACTGTTGAGCTTGTTCAAGTATTTTCAGTGAAGTACGCTCTTCATCAAATACTAATTGGGTAATACCATAACGGTCTCTTAAATCTATCCAAACAATAAACCCTTTGTTACGAGACTTTTGTACCCAACCAGATAGGGTAACCTCTTCGTTTATGTGTGAAATATTTAATTCACCACAATTGTGACTCCTGTACATGCTGTATTTTTATTTTTGCAAATTTAATAAGTTATTATTCCAAAAACCTTAAATTCATTTAGATTATTTAAATATCCATAAATTATCAAATATGTTTGACTGTTTTTCTATTATTTTAAAAAACTTTGCAAAGAAGTGGGATTATTAGTACTTTGCCCCCACTAATCAATAAAATATTATTATGAAACAAATTTACTGTTTAAGACTATTTATGTTTATAATGGTCATGTTTCCGTTAACTTCTTTTGCACAAGGGACAGTTTCGGGAACAATTACAGAGGCAAGTACTGGGAACCCCTTACCTGGTGCAAATGTAGTTGTAAAAGGGACATCAAATGGGACAACTACCGATTTCGATGGAAATTTTAATATCAATGTAAACAACTTTCCCGCGACTTTAGTAGTCTCATCTGTAGGATATACCTCAGAAGAAGTTGGAGTTGATTCTGCTCAAAGTGTTAATGTCTCGTTACAAGATGGGGTTGCCCTCAGTGAAATAGTATTGATAGGGTCAAGAAGCGCTGGTAGAACTGCTATTGATACACCAGTTCCGGTTGATGTCATTGACGTTGTAGAATTAGCAGCCCAAGGCCCTCAAACGACTGTAAATGAAATCTTGAACTATGTTGCGCCTTCATTTACATCAACGACTCAAACAGTATCAGATGGTACTGATCACCTTGATCCTGCATCTCTACGTGGTTTAGGTCCAGATCAAGTTTTAGTCTTAATAAACGGTAAAAGACGTCATAAATCGTCATTAGTTAATGTAAATGGAACTGTTGGAACGGGATCTGTAGCAACAGATTTAAACGCTATTCCAGCTGCTGCAATTGCAAAAATTGAAGTTTTAAGAGATGGTGCTGCTGCACAATACGGTAGTGATGCTATTGCTGGTGTTATTAATATTGTACTGAGAGAAAACACAAATGAATTAAATCTGATGGTAAATTCTGGAGCTAATGTTAGTAAGCATTCAGAACAATATGATGAAGGTGGTATGGATGGTGAAAGGTTTCAGGTTTCTGCAAATTATGGTTTGGACTTAGGTAACAATGGAGGTTTTATCAACTTTACAGGGTCCTTAGAAAATAGAGGAGCTACGAATAGGAGTGATTCTATGCAACAACCAATATTTACCATGTTTGACACAGCTACAAGAATGTTAGGATACGATCAAGCATTTGCTATGAACCCTAGTGCCTTGTCTGCTTATGTTGGCAGTCTAGATTCAACACTTCAGTCAGTTTATGACAATGGTATCGCAAATGGAGATGATTTTCTTGATATCATTGCTTCTGATGCAGGTCCTGGAGGAGCTCAACCAATAACCGAGTATGAATTAAGACAAAGGGGATTGACTAGAGATGACTTTAGAATGAAAATAGGACAGTCAAAACTACGAAGCGGTAAATTTATGATGAACATGGAATTACCTGTAGACGACAATGGAGGAACATTTTATGCTTTTGGAGGATTAAGTTTTAGAGAAGGTTTAGCTGCAGGGTTTTTCAGAAGACCAGCTTACACTGATGGTAGAGGAACAACAGCGGCCCTTGAAAACGGATTTTTACCACATATTGCATCAACAGTCGTTGACAAGTCATTCTCAACGGGAATTAAAGGAAATATAGGAGATTGGAAAGTTGATTTCAGTAACACATTTGGAAGAAATAGTTTTGATTTTACAATTGAGAATACAGCGAATGCAACTCTGGGAGCTTCAACTCCAAGAGAATTTAACGCAGGAGGTTTTGCTTTTTCACAAAACACCACAAATTTAGATTTGTCTAATTTTTATGAAGATGTTTTTGAAGGTTTAAATGTAGCCTTTGGAGCAGAATATCGATTAGAAAATTATCAATTGATTGCAGGAGAAGAGGCATCGTGGGCTAGTTATGATGTCAATGGAGATGTTGTTTCAGCATCAACTCCTGACGATGACAAAGTATACAGTTATTTTGGTCGTTTAGTACCAGGAGGTTCTCAAGTATTCCCTGGATACAGACCAGAAAATGCAACAGATGCCAACAGAAATAGTTATGCTGGATACTTAGACGTAGAGGCTGATATCACGGAAGACTTTTTAGTAAGCGCTGCATTGCGTTATGAAGATTACAATGATTTTGGAAACACCTTTAATTGGAAAGTTGCGTCTCGATACAAAGTAACAGATAATATTGCCTTGAGAGCTGCTGCAAGTACAGGATTTAGAGCGCCTGATTTACACCAAATTTATTTCAATGCAACATCAACGCTTTTTGTAGCAGGTGTTCCAAATGAAGTAGGGACTTTTGCTAACAACAGTAGATTGGCACAATTGTTAAGTATTCCTGGATTAGAGGAAGAAACATCTCAGAATTTTAGCTTAGGGTTTACTGCCAAAATACCAGAAGCAGGTTTAAAATTAACTGTAGATGGTTACATTGTAAATGTTGATGATAGAGTTGCACAAACAAGAAGTTACAGCTCATCTGGACAAAACGCCGAAGTACAACAGATTTTCTCTGATGCAGCAGCAGGTTCAGCTAAGTTCTTTATGAATGCATATGATCTTGAGAGTTCAGGTGTTGATATTGTTATTGATCAAAAAATGGGAATTGGACAAGGAACTTTAAATAATAGCTTAGCGGCGTCATTTAGAAAATTTGAAGTGACGGATGTTGTTGAGGTGTTAGGACAAGAAGTGTTGGACGATAGAGCGAAAGGATTCGTAGAATCTGCAATGCCAAGAACAAAAGTAAATCTTACAAACATGTACAGCGCAGGAAACTGGAATTTCTTACTTCGTAATGTTTACTTTGGTGAGGTAAATGATCCTGACTTTGAAGGGTCTGCTTCTCCAGTGATTTATGGTGAAAAGATTGTAACTGATTTGTCTATTGGATATACATTAGATGATAATATAACTTTAACAGTTGGAGCTAATAATTTACTTGACGTTTATCCAGATGAGGTGCCAACGGCAAGTAATTATGGTGATCAATTTATATTCTCACGTAGAACTTCACAATTTGGATTCAACGGGAGATATGTATTTGGTAGAATAACATTCAAATTAAAATAAAAAAACTATGAAAAATTTAAAATACGTTTACAAGTTTATACTTGTCGTGCCATTATTGTTTATGGTAGGTTGTATTGGAACAGATGATTACAGTGATGTAGTTTCAAACCAATATTCTCAACAGAGCACAGTTTTTATTGAAACTGATGATGCCTCTGAAATAACAAGAACTGTTCCTGGAAATGTTGCGCAGCCAATTGAAGTTGGTGTAAACAACGCACCGTCTTCTGATATCACAGTGTCTTTCAGTGTGACAAAAGATGGCGGAGATGCTGTTGAAGGTGTTGATTACATGATTTCTGATGCAACAATTCTTGCTTCAGAAGTTGTTGGAAGTTCGGAAGTGACATTCATGTCAGCTGGTATTTATGTTGTTACAGTTAGAAGTGCGAGTGATGGATCACGAATAGCGGTTGATAACAAAGCTATCTTTAATGTGCCGCCGGCAGTTACTGTATCCATTTCTTGGGGTGATGCTTTTTATGACTATGATTTGTATTTAATTGCGGGAAATCAGGACATCAATGGCGAAGTATTAGCAAATACGTTTGATACAATAGCTTTTGAAACATTTGAAGTGTATCCTCCAGAAGGATTTAGTTCAGTGTTTATTGATGACTGGTGGGATGATAATGCAGGTACAGACGTGATTTTAATCGTTGAAGTAGACGGTAACATTGAAATATATGATGTTGTAATGGATCAAGATAAGTTTGTTTTGGTTATCGAAACTAGCTACGATGCTGATGGAAACCCAGAATACGATATCACACCATTATAAAATGACATAAGTTATGTTATAAAAAAAGAGCTTCTTTATGAAGCTCTTTTTTTATAATTATTAAAAATATTATGATACAAGTCAATAAGTTTATTGAAGATTTAAAGCCTTCTTCAACCTTAGCTATAAATCAAAAAGTTCAAGAATTACGACACAACGGAAACTCTGTTTTTCATTTTGGATTTGGGCAATCACCCTTCCCCATTCATAATTCTATAACCGCTGCTTTAACAGAGCACGTTAAAGACAATTCATATTTACCAACGATAGGATTAGAACCTTTAAGAAAACAAATTTCTGTTTTTTTAAAAAGACATCAGGGTATTGAGTCTAACAAAGATTATATATTTATTGGCCCTGGAAGTAAAGAATTGTTGTATCAAACAATTATGATACTTGATGGAGTTTTTTTAATACCAAAAGGTAGTTGGGTAAGTTATTTACCACAAATTAAGTCTAAAAATGGTCAATATCATATTTTAGAAACTAGTATTAAGGATGAGTTTAAGTTATCTCCAGAGGAATTAGACGCTTTCTGTAATAGGGACAGAAATAGTCAAAAAACACTTATTTTAAATTCTCCTAACAACCCAACAGGAGCAGTTTATAAAGAGGAGGAGTTGGAAGATTTGGCTGTTATTTGTAGAAAGCATAATGTCATAGTCATGTCAGATGAAATTTATTCACAAGTAAATTTTAACACCGAGTTTTCACCAAGTATTTCTAAATATTATCCCGAAAAAACCATTGTGTTTGGAGGATTAAGTAAAGTTTTTTCAGCAGGAGGTTATCGTTTAGGCTTCATGGCATTACCAAAAGATTTATGGTGCTTAAAATCTATGTATAGATCACTGTTTAGTGAAACCTTTAGCGCAGTAGCGGCTCCCATACAGCATGCTAGTATTGCTGCTTATGAGTATGATTTATCATTAAAAAATCATATAACTAATTGCTCGAGTGTTTTAAAATTAATTGCTGAATTTGTATACAACCAATTAGTGAGTTCTGGGCTAGAATGTACTGCCCCTCAAGGAGCCTTTTACATGATGATTGGATTTAATAGTTTTCAAAATAAATTTAAAAACATTGGAATTACTACGAGTGATGATCTTTCAGAGTATTTATTAAATAATTATGGGGTAGCTTTATTACCTGGAACTGATTTTTATTTTCAAAAGCATGAATTATTTTTTAGATTAGCATTTGTTGATTTCGATGGAGAAAGTGTTATAAATAGTTATGCTAACTTCGATGGAACAGATGAAGAATTTGTTATCACCAATTGTTCGTCAATTTATAGAGGGGTAGCTCAAATCATTCAATGTGTAAAGGATTTGTAATGAAAGTAAACTTATATATCTGTTTTGTTTTTGTTTTAAGTTTTTGGAGGTTGCCTGCTCAAATTTCATTTTCTGAAATTTCATCGAGTCAAAACATTAATGTTTCTCATGGGAATGGTGCCTTTGTTGGAGGGATGTCATTTTTCGACTTCAATAATGATGGTTGGGATGATTTATCGTACGCTTCACAAGATGGAGATCCACTTTATTTTTTTCAAAATAATAGTGGGGTTTTTGTTTCGATAAGTTTTGATGGGGTGGATAATGACAGTGATACACGTCAGCTTAATTGGGTTGATATAGATAATGATGGTGATAATGATTTGTTTGTTGTGAGTAACAATGCTTCAAATCAATTATATCTCAATGATGGTTTTATGAATTTCACCGATATTACGGAATCATCAGGGTTGTCTACGAGTATTATGAATTCATGGGGAGGTTCTTGGGGTGATTATAATAATGATGGTTATCTTGATGTTTTCATATCAAATCGGGATATGGCTAATGGGTTACAGCCAAATTTATTATACAGAAATAATGGAGATGCAACTTTTACGGATGTGAGTAGTTCTGCTGGGATTAGTAATCTAAATCATTTATCTCTTTGTGCATCTTTTTTTGATTTCAACAATGACGGTTGGCAGGATATCTACATTGCAAATGATAGAGTTACAACCTCTAATATTCTATATAAAAATAATGGTAACGGAACCTTCACAGACGTGAGTACAGGTTCAGGAACAGATGTCTTTGTTGATGCCATGTCAACAACAATTGGGGATTACAATAGTGATGGATTTTTAGATATTTATGTAACCAATACACAACCTGGAAATTATTTTTTTGAAAATAATGGAGATGAAACGTTTACTAATATTGCTAGTAGTAATGGGACGCTCTTTCAAAGTTTCGCATGGGGGGCAGTGTTTTTAGACGCTGACAATGATAGTGACCTTGATCTCTATGTGAGTGGCATGAGAGATGGGACAAGCGGCCAACTACCATCGGCATTTTATCAAAATGACAATGGTGTTTTTACGATACCTTCAAGTGCAGGGTTTTCCACAGACATTGCGGAAAGCTATTCAAATGCTATTGGAGACATCAATAATGATGGTTTACCTGATATATCGGTATTGAATAATGAGCCTGACAATCATTTTCTTTGGTTAAACTCTAATACAGAGTTTAATAATTGGTTAAAGATAACTTTAGAGGGAAGTACTACCAATAGGATGGGTATTGGCTCTTGGATTGAGATTTCAATTGAAAATAATAAGCAGTATCGATATACTTTAAATGGGGAAGGTTATACAAGTCAAAATTCAGGAGCAGAGTTTTTTGGTGTTGGTAATTATACAACATTAGATTACGTTAAGGTTACATGGTTAAGTGGTGTTGAAGATATTTTGTATAATGTTCCTGTTAATCAAACATTACATATTGTAGAAAGCTCAACACTGTCTCAAAACAAGGTCTCAGAAACAATCTTTAATATTTATCCGAATCCAAGTCAAGATATCATTCATATAGACTCAAATAGCTCATTATATCAAGTTGAACTCTTTGATGTTTTAGGAGCTAGAGTCTTTTTAAAGGAACGCTTGGAATTTGGGAGTCAAATTGATATCCGTCATTTAAGCTCGGGTGTTTATTATTTGAAATTTAAGGCCAAGGCAAAGAGAATTATAAAAAAAATCATTGTTGACTAGTTAGTTCTCAGAATTTAATTAATCACCAATTGTTCGTCAATTTATAGAGGGGTAGCTCAAATCATTCAATGTGTAAAGGATTTGTAATGAAAGTAAAC